>OKVG01000474.1_pt1 | contig 29940 bp, 22 predicted proteins | sample 1606981 | NCBI WGS metagenome assembly OKVG01 (sample SAMN03281018, study PRJEB24777) | human gut metagenome | isolation source: fecal sample PR128 from 1 month old male Malay infant, vaginal delivered... | reverse complement strand
GCTCATCGGCATGCTCCGCGTTGATGCCGCGCACCAGGTCGAGCACCGCATCGGCGCCGCGCAGTCCTGTGGCGGTGCGGCTCCCCCCCCCCCACGCGGGCTCCCCGCCCGGGTGGCCCCCCCCCCGATCCTAGGCGGCGGCCTGCCCCCCCCCCATCTCCGCCCGGGGCACGGCCTCCCCCCCCCCCCAGCCGCGGTCCCGCCGGCGCGCGGCCCCGGCCCCGTCCCGCCCCCGCCTGTCGCGGCGCCGCCGCGGCGCCCCCCCGGAGAGGGCACAGGCCGACCGCCCCCAGGCGGCACAGGGCGTACGCCGTGGCGCTACCGGCACCGCCTGCACCCAGCTGCACCACGTGCTCCAGGCACGCCGGATCCTCCGCCACCTGCGGTAGGCTGCGCTTCAGCCCCGCGATGAATCCCGAATAGTCCGTGTTGTCCCCGTAGAACGTACCGTCCTCGCGAATCACCACGCAATTGACCGCGCCCAGGGCGCGCGCCGCATCCGAAAGTTCGTGCAGGTGCTCCATGACGGACTGCTTGCACGGGTGCGTGATGTTGAAGGCGTTAAAGCCCAGAAGGGCCGCCGCATCCAGAAGCGCCGGTGCGGATGCGCCGTCCAGGTTCAGAGCGTCCAGGTCGACGGGGCGGTACAGGTAGCGCATCCCGTGCGCGTCGGCCTCGGCCTCGTGCATGGGCGGGGTGAGGGAAGAGGTGATGCCATCGCCGATGAGGCCCACCAGGAAAGATTCAGTACGCAAACTCATGGTTTCACTCTACGGGTCGGCGCCGGGGGAGGGGAACCGGGGGCCGGACAATTTCACGGGTAACCCCGCCGAACAAATTCAACGGGTAACCCCGTCGAGCCGCCCCGCCGAACCGTCGGGCGAGGGGGCAGAGGTGCGGAGCGAGTATTTTTCGATAAGATTTTGGGCCCGTCGAGCGAATATGGCGAATATATCTGACATCTTCACCGTAAGGGTATAAGCTGGATATAACCCATTTGGGTGGTGCCGTCCGCGCGACCCGCGTGGAGTTGCACAGACACCGTCACAGTGAAGTGATACCTACCTTCGGAGGATAGATTGTCAACGACTGACAAGGCTATGGCACGCTTCGCTGGCGCCGATGCATGGATCGAGCAGTATTTTCTGAACAGTCCTGACGATGAGCGTGAAGAATTCACCTCGGCAGAATTAGAGGATTTGGCTCGCACCCATCGTGCGCTAGCTGAAATCCGCGCCCCCAAGACGCCCGTCGTTGCCGCGCGCAATGATGACTACAACACCACGCTGTACGTCGCCACGGACGACATGCCCCATATCGTAAGCTCCCTGACCGCCTACCTTTCGGCGCATTTCGGTGGATTCCTCGCGATTTTCCACCCCATCTTCCTTGCCGAACGCGATACGGATGGCAAGCTCATCAGCCTGCGCGGCACCGGCACCCGAGCCAACCTGGCCAGCGGCGACACCGCCGCCGTCGGTATGCCCTCCCTGCAGCTTTCCGAGGGCGCTCCCGAGGGGTCCACGGTCACCATTGAATCCTGGATTGCGATTCGCCTGACCCGCTACCTGAACGAAGACGACCTGCGCCTGCTGGAGCACGACGTGCGTCGCATGCTCGCCGATGTGCGCGCCTGCTACACCGACCTGGAGGGCATGGTCACCGCGGTCTTTGATATCTCCCAGGCCATGTATGAGCTGCGCGGCGCCACTCTCGGCCACGGCGAGGAATCCTACGCCGCCAACCCGCGCGGTGTGGAGCCCGCCTCCCGCGTGGAGGTGGCACAGGACTTCCTGCGCTGGCTCACCCGAGGCAACTTTGTGTTCATGGGCGTTAAGGAGCGCGTGCTTGACGGCACCTCCGGCGCTATCGCCCTGGTGGACCGCCCCGGTTCGGCGCTCGGCATCCTGCGTTCGACCGAGGGCAAGAGCCGCATCCCGCTTTCCGGCGACACCCTGGACCGAGCTCTCTTCCCCCGCCCCTTGTACATCACGAAGGCTAACTCCCGTTCCACGGTGGCCCGCAACGACTACCTGGACTACATTGGTGTGCGCCGCTTCGATATGAGCGGCCGCGTCATCGGTGAGTACGTGATTCTGGGCCTGTTTACCCGGCAGGCCTACTCGCTACCCGCCATCGAGACTCCCCTGGTGCGTGAGCGAATCGCCATGGTGCGCCGCCGCCTGGGTTACCACCCCGGTTCCTACTCTGATAAGGCCCTGCTCGGGGCGCTGGAAGATTACCCGCGCTTGGAGCTGCTGCAGGCCTCGGTCAACGAGCTGACCGAGACGTTCAGCGGCATCATGGGCCTGGAGGAGCGCCGCAAGACCCGTCTCTTCCTGCGCGCGGATCGATTTAATCGGTTCATTACCGCCGTGGTGTACCTGCCCCGCGATCACTACAACACTGACGTGCGGTACCGCATCGAGCGGGTGTTCCGACAGGAATTTGATTTGAGTGCCATCGACTACGAGGTGTACCTGTCCTCCTCGTCGCTGGCCCGCCTATTCTTCCGTATTCGGCTCACCAACCCCAACGATGTGCCGACCACGGATCATCAAGCTCTCGAAAAGCAGATGCAGCAGGTCACTCGCTCCTGGGTGGAATCCACCGCAGCTGCCATTGAGGCATGGAAACCCGGTGCGGAAGGCCGCCGACTCGCGTCAGCCTGGGCCGACGCAAGCAGCGCAGCTTACCGAGCCGATTACACAGTAGAACAAGCAATCGAGGATATCGTGATTCTTGAATCTCTCTCGGGCAAGAAGCCCGCCGCAATCAAGGTTGAAGCCGGCGAAGCCAACACTACCCGACTGAAGACCTACCTGTCCGCACCTCACACTCTCACCGAGCTCCTGCCGGTGATGCAGAACATGGGCCTGGTCGTTGTGGATCAGAAGCCCTACGAGTTCAAGCCTGAGGACGGCGAAGAGTACGGCTACCTCTACGACTTCGGGGCCGAGTTCCCCGAGGGCGTGGACCCCAACGCCGTCGCATCCCTCTACGAGGACGCCCTGAACGCCTACCTGCTCGGTGAGCGCGAGTCCGATACTCTGGACCGCCTGATTCTCTCCGAGGGCCTCACCTGGCAGGATGTACGCCTGTTCCGCGCCCTGAACCACTACCTGATTCAGCTGGGCCTGGGCTACACTCCCTCGTTCATGTCGAACACCCTGCTCGCCAACCCCGGCATCACCAAGCACCTGGTGGAGTTCTTCAACGTCAGCTTCGACCCGAACAACGGCCTGAACGACGAGCAGCGCAACGCACGCCGCGAAGAGATTGAGGTGGCCCTGGTTGAGGAACTGAACAAGATTCCCACCCTGGACGCCGACCGCTACCTGCGCTCCCTGAGCAAGGTTATTCGCGCCATCCTGCGCACCAACGCCTACCTGGGCCGCGAGGCATTCGCCATCAAGGTTGCACCGCAGCAGATTGACTTCGCACCCCTGCCGCGCCCCAAGTTCGAGATTTTCGTATACTCCCCGCGCGTCGAGGGTGTCCACCTGCGCTTCGGCGACGTCGCACGAGGCGGCCTGCGCTGGTCCGACCGCCGCGACGACTTCCGCACCGAGGTTCTGGGCCTGGTCAAGGCTCAGATGGTGAAGAACGCTGTCATCATCCCCACCGGCGCAAAGGGCGGTTTCTACCCCAAGCAGCTGCCCGACCCCGCCGTGGATCGCGACGCCTGGATCACCGAGGGCCGTGAGTCCTACAAGGTCTTCATCCGCTCCCTGCTGGATGTCACCGATAACCTTGAGGTTGGCACCGACGGCTCCGAGACCGTCGTTCGCCCCGAGGGCGTCATCGCACGCGACGAGAACGACTACTACCTGGTGGTCGCAGCGGACAAGGGTACCGCCGCATTCTCCGACACCGCGAACGCTATCAGCCTCGAGCGCGGCTTCTGGCTGGGCGACGCCTTCGCATCCGGCGGCTCCGTCGGCTACGACCACAAGGCAATGGGCATCACCGCACGCGGTGCCTGGGAGTCCGTCAAGCGTCACTTCGCCGAGCTCGGCCACGACGCTCAGACCGAAGAGTTCACCGCCGTCGGTATCGGCGACATGTCCGGTGACGTGTTCGGTAACGGTCTGCTCCGTTCCAAGGCAACCCGCCTGGTCGCAGCGTTCGACCACCGCGACATCTTCCTGGACCCGAACCCGGACGCAGCCGTCTCCTTCGAGGAGCGTCAGCGCCTGTACAACCTGCCCCGTTCCTCCTGGCAGGATTACAACCGCGAGCTGATTTCCGCCGGTGGTGGCGTGTACTCCCGCGGCCTGAAGTCCATTGAAATCACCCCCGAGGTGCGCGAGGTTCTGGACCTGGACGAGTCCGTCACCGAGCTCGCACCGACCGAGCTGATTTCCGCCATCCTCAAGGCACCGGTCGACCTGATTTACAACGGCGGTATCGGTACCTACGTGAAGGCCTCCACCGAGACCAACGCACAGGTTGGCGATAAGGCTAACGACGCCCTGCGCGTCAACGGCAAGGATCTGCGCGCCAAGATTGTGGGCGAGGGCGGTAACCTCGGCTTCACCCAGCTGGGCCGCATCGAGGCCGCACGTAACGGCGTCATCCTCAACACCGACGCTATCGACAACTCTGCGGGCGTGGAGACCAGTGACCGCGAGGTCAACATCAAGATCCTGGTGGACCGCCTCGTGGCTCGCGGTGAGCTCTCCAGCGAGGAGCGCGCCTCCTTCATCGAGTCCCTGCAGGACGAGGTTGGCGGCAAGGTCCTCGAGACCAACGTCAACCAGAACGTACTGCTGCAGGGTGAGTTCCACGGTTCCTTCCTGGGCACCAACCTGTACAAGCGCCTCATGCACGACCTGGAGGAGCACGCCGGCCTGAACCGCGCCGTCGAGTTCCTGCCCACCGACGAGGAGCTGGACGAGCGCCTGGAGACCACCGGTGACCGCCTGACCCGCCCCGAGCTGGCTGTCTTGGCTGCGTACGTGAAGATTTACCTCACCCACGCCCTGGAGCAGACCGACTTCGCGGACGACCCCTACCTGGAGGGCGTGCTGCGCAGCTACTTCCCGGCAGCACTCGTCGAGCGCTTCGGTCAGCACCTGGACTCGCACCCGCTGCGTAAGGAAATCATCTGCACCCGCGTGGCCAACGAGCTGGTCAACATTGGTGGCATCACCTTCGCGTACCGCATCATGGAGGAGTTCAACGTCGGTATCGACTCCGTCGCCCGCGCCTTCATCGTGGCCCGCGAACTCTTCGAGCTCGGCACCGCCGCTAAGCTGCACAGCGAGCTGTCCCCGAAGACCCCGCTGGACGCATGGTTCACCGTGCTGCGCGACAACCAGCGCGTTCTGGATCGTGCGGTCCGTTGGTTCATCACCGAGCGTGGCGTGGTTGCCGGCGCAACCATCTCCGAGCTGCTCGAGAACTTCGGTTCCGTCGTCGAGATGCGTCGCAACCTGCCCGAGTACCTCTCCGGCATCTCTCGCGCTCGCGTCCGTGCAAAGCGCGACGCAGGCGAGGCATGGGGCCTGCCCGAGGAGCTCATTGTCATCTGGATCCGCGGCTTCGAGGGCTACGCCCTGCTGGACGTGATTCGTTCGGCCGCCGATCACGACTTCGAGGCAACCTCGCTGGCACCGGTCTACTTTGCCACCTACGACCGCTTCAAGGTGGACGAGCTGCTCGGCCTCATCACCGAGCTGCCCCGTAGCGACCGCTGGGAGATTCTGGCACGCCAGGCAATGCGCGGTGGCCTCTACGAGACCGCCGCAGAGCTGGCACTGTCCGTGGCTGAGGGCGCGAAGGGTGACTTCTCCACCGTGGACGGTGCACAGCAGGCTCTGGCCAGCTGGATTGAGGAGCACCCGACCCGCGTGGGTAACATCGACCGCATCCTCGACGAGATTGCTGAGGCAGCTCCGGATGCAACCGGTCACCCGCGACTGGCTGTGGTCTCCGTGGCCCTGCGCACCCTCGCTAGCGCATCCTAAACGCGAGGCGGTAGCCGCGCCGCACCGTCGCACAGCGGTGAATGCGGTACGGTAACCGTACATTGAGCATCCCGGCTTCCTCCTGCTGGAGGGGCCGGGATGCCTTGCATATGCACCTAACGGCATATGAACATGAGAGCAAAATGTGTTCCAAATCGCCTAAAATTCAAGTTAGGGTTGAATAAAAGTTCAACATTTTGCTTGACGCGTACAGTATATTGATGACGGCGGCATCGTTGCGTGCGCAAGCCCCGCGCTAAATTAGGCGTAGGGGAGGGGCTCCACACGCGATGTCTTGGATGCTTGCCCGGCCAAATAACCCCCTCGGGTGGATGAGGCTGATTCGGCATGCATTGACGGTACGAATCCGATGGCCCACCTGGCCGCCGCGAGGGGTGCCATCTCTGTACGACATAACGCACGACACCATCACTCACTCAACGTTAATCTCCGGCCCGTTTGCGGGCCGGGCCCGCATACTCTCTATTTCGACTGAAAGTCTTCAACGTTGTCCACCAACCACGGTAGCGAGGAACAGCGCGCTAGCGCGTGGCGCCTCCTCATTAACTTTCTGCTATACGTTTCCCCGGTCGCGCTGCTGACCACTGTCTTCCCCATCGTCACGCCCACCATCAACAGGTACAACTTGGGTGGCGTGCCCCTGATTCAGGTGATTCTGGCTGCATCCATCACCGTGCCCTGGCTTAGCCAGGCCGCCTGTCTGCCGCTCTATCGAGCCATTCAGATGGAGCATAAGAAGATTGCGGATGCCCGCGAAACCCTGCGCATCCAGGCTGAGACGCTCGAGAATCAGCTCAAGCGTGCCGAGGCGAAGGCTACCCGCGAGCGTCTGAACGAACCCCAGTTCCAGGACATTACCGACCTGGCCGCGTTCAGCCGCAACTGGATTTACCTCTTCTTCGTGACCATGCCGCTGGTGTTGCTTTTCGCAATTCCGGTTGCCCTCGTACTGAAGTGGAACGCGACTGCCGTCGGTGCCTTCTTCGTACTCGGCGTGCTCAACATTGCCTTCGCGCAGCTGCTGGTCATCCCCAACCTCGCGAAGAACCGCGTTATCTGGTTCATCGCCTGGCTCGGCTACACCCTGGCCCTGTACTTCTTCCCCATCATCTGGTTCCTGCCGCCGCTCGTTGGCTCGCTTATCCTGCTGATTGGCCTGGGTAAGAACTTTGTGCACCTCTTCCGCTTTGCGCATATTCCGCTCAAGGACGTCGCAAAGGATGCTCTGCGTGGCTTCCTGACCGGCTCCATCATCTGGGCCGATAAGTACATGCTCTTCCTGGCCACCTCCGGTGAGATTAACGTCGTGGCCATTTACATGAGCCTGATTCCCGCCGTGATCGCTTACAACTACTTCTTCGTGGTAGAGGCCGATCGCGTCAACGACGCAATTCAGTACCTGTGGACCGTGTTCGAGCGCCTGCCCTACAACCGCGTTCGCGAAGAGGCTCATAAGGCCACCCGTGCCTCCGACCGTTCGATTCGCAACTCGCTACTCGTCTACATCGGTAGCGGCATCATTACCGGCATCCTGATGTTTATCTTCATGCCGGATTCCTTCCCGCTGGCGCTGATGGGTCTGGTCGTCGCGTTCCTCTTCGTGGCCGTCGCCCTGCTCATCTACCAGATTGAGTACATGACCATGTTCAAGACCGTGCAGGTGCTCTCCGCGGCGCACCTCATTCTGCTCATGATCTGCTTCGCAATCCTGCCGAACGAGACCGGATACCTGCCCATCATCGTGGGCGAGGCAGTCCTTGCGTACGCCTGCTACCGGGTGTACCGTCAGGCTTGGCAATCACCCGAATACTCTCTCTTCTGGCGCCGCGCACTCGCCTGGTAACGCCTGCCCGCACGCCGGGTCCGCAGACATCGTTCTGCGGGCCCGGCCAAGAACACACCACGTAGCACGGCCCGTGAAAGACACAACCAATGACTGAACAGATGTATCGAAACCACTATGCTCCCCTGCAGCTTCCGGAGCCCGGAGAGCACTACACCGATCCCGAGTACCCGGATGTCGATGTCGCCATCATCATGGAGTCCACCTACCCCTACCTCAAGGGTGGCGTCTCCGCGGTGGTGCACGATATCGTCTCTGAGAACCCCGACCTCTCCTTCGGCATTATCCACATCGCGTGGGATAAGAACTCGCCGCACGAGGATCTCTACGGCATGCCCAAGAACGTCAAGTGGGTTAAGGTGATCTACCTGAGCCTCGACGTCAACCGTGCTGCCTTCGCCGCCGAGTGCGATCCCGACAGCCTGCACATGAAGATGCCGCAGCGTCGAGAGCTGGCTGATCGACTCATCCAGGGCTTCAACGCGCTCATCGCTGGCGACGTCAACCCCCTCTGGAAGCTCTACGACGAGGGCATCAACCCCGCTACCCGCACCTACAACCTCTTTGGGCTCTTCGGTACCCGCGAGTTCATGCAGGTTATCGCCAACCTCGGGTTCTTCAGCGAGGTTCCCTTCGGCGAGCTCTTCTGGAAGGTGCGCGACTTCGTTTCCATCCTCTTTGCGCTGCTGCACGAGCGGATGCCCCATGCCCGCGTGTACCACGCCCACACCACCGGCTACGCGGCTCTCATCGCTGCCGCTGCCGCCCGTGACCACGGCACCAGCTTCCTGCTGACCGAGCACAACCTGTACATTCGCGACACCATCAACACCAAGCTCGAGCGCAACATGGCGAAGCCGATTACCACCGACTACGCTTTCCTCGCTGAGGAGCGTGAGCACCCGGGCCTGGGCCCCGTCACCCTTGACGAGCGAGCCTGGTCCGTCTGGTTCCTGGAGATGGGTCGCTTCTGCTACCCGAGCGCCGATATGGCCACCTACCTGTACCCCAAGGCACTGGAGGAGGCGCGCGGCATCGGTGCGCCCATCGACCAGATGAACGAGGGCGAGAAGGACCGCGCCATCATCCTGCCCAACGGCATGCTCATCGAGTCCGTGGCTGAAGCCTACTACGCCCGCCAGGCGGCGCGTGCGCGCATCCTCGCCGAGGGACGCGGCCACGTGTGGCGCTTCGTGTTTATCGCCCGCGTGGTGCCCATTAAGGGCCTCACCGACCTGATTCGCTCCCTCGCGGTGCTGCGCGATCAGGGCCTCGTGAACTTCCACCTGGATGTGCTCGGCCCCAAGGACCACCTGCCCGAGTACTACGAGCTGTGCCTGCGCACCATCGAAGAGCTCAACATGGGCGAGTACATCACCTTCCACGGAACCGTGAATGTGCGCGCCATGCTGGACCGCTTCGACCTGCTGCTCATGCCCAGCTACAATGAGGGTCAGCCGATTGTGGCGCTCGAGGCGATGGCTGCGTCCATCCCGCTGGTCAGCACCGACGTGGGCGGTATGTCCCAGCTCATCGACGATGTGCTGGTCGCCCCCGACGGCCACGAAATCGGTAACTGCGGTATCTTGACCATCCCCGGCGATATTCACGGCTTCGCGGCGGCGCTGCGCACCCTTATGGAGGAGCCCAGCATCTACGAACGCTACTGCGTGAACGCCTACGACCGTATCGTGAGCTTCTTCCAGCTGCGACTGGTCATGGACCGCTACAACACGATCTACCGCGAGCTGGGCAAGCTGCCCCCTCGCGCCCCCGAATTCGACCCGGAGTACGATGGCCACGAGTAAGTTTGAACGGCTCGGCGGCCCCGGGAAGTTCGGCGCGTGGGTTCGCTACGGCGGCAAACCCATCACCCAGCAGCAGCTCGACTTTGCGGTCAAGAATTACTCCGTGGCGATTCTGCAGCCCTGGGAGCTGGAGGCTGCCCGCTACCTCAAGAAGCACGCCCCGCAGATGGTGGTCCTGGCCTATAAGTGCCTGTCCTCCACCCGCTCCTACGAGCCGGGTCCCATCTACTCCTCGGGTCTGTCTTTCGCGCAGGCCGTCTCGCTGGCGAATTCCGGTAAGGATTTCTTTGCGCATCGCCTCAACGGCGACCGCATCGAGTGGAAGGGCTACCCCAAGCACTATCAGATGCAGGTGTGGAACCCCGGCTACCGCTGGTACTGGGTGGATTCGGTGGTACGCGAGATGCGCGACTCGCCCTTCGACGGCGTTATGGGTGATAACGACGTGGAGAACGACTACTACGGTCTGAATCTGCCCATTCAGGGCGTGCCGTCCATGACCACGATTCGTGAGGGCCTGGACCGCCTGGTGGCTTCTGCCGGTGCCGAGCTGAACGGCATCGGCAAGATTCTGGTGCCCAATATTGCCGAGTCGCGCCTGCGCTGGGGCAAGTGGGAACGCCACAGCGCCTACGGCGGCGGTTTCGAGGAAGTGTGGCTCGGCTGGGGCCCGAACGATTACCTGGCTTCGCCCTACGCCGTGATGCAGGGCCGCGATATTGCGCGCGGTTCCGGTGGCGACGTGTCGCTCGGGGTGTACCTCACCGGCCTGAAGCGCGGTGCCTCCACGCAGAAGAAGGTGACGATTCTGCGCACCCCCCTGAGCGGCCGGAAGTCGCCCCTGACCGGTACGGACGAGAACTTCCTCTACGGCCTGGCCGGCTTCTGGGTCTTTGGTGGGGGAGCCTTCACCGGCATTAGCGCGACCCACCATGACGCCTACGACGAGATTCCCCACGCCCCCGAGCTCACCTTTGATCTGGGGGATGCCGCGGGTGGCATCGTGGTTCAGGGAACCGTTCAGACCCGCACCTTCACGCGCGGCTGGGCTGCCCTGAACACCGGCGACAGGGATGTGACCGTGAAGGTTCCCTCTCATCTGGTGGATGCGGCAAACCGCCCGGTGCCTTCGAGCTTCACGCTGCGGGCGCATCAGGGTGTGGTGTACCGCCGTAAGGCGTAATTTACCGTAAGCGGTAATTTTAAGGGCTGATTCACAGCGTAGTAGCCCTGTACTATGAAACAAGCGGCTGGAATATAGCCAACCGTTCTCGCGGTGTTGAGTTTAAGGAGTGAACTACAGTGAATATTCTTTTGATTGACGGCGGTAAAGCATTCGCCCACTCGGCGGGTCGTCTGAACCACACCCTGCATCAAGTAGCCCGTGATACGTTATCGGCGCTCGGTCATCATGTGCGAGAAACTGTGATTGACGACGGGTACGATATTCACCAGGAAGTAGAAAAATTCCAGTGGATGGATGCGGTCATCTGGCAGATGCCCGGTTGGTGGATGCACGAGCCGTGGACCGTGAAAAAATATATGGACGAGGTGTTTACCGCCGGTGCGGGTACCCTGTACGCTAATGATGGTCGCCACAGGGTCAGCCCCACTGAAGGATACGGCACGGGCGGTCTTCTTCAGGGGCGGCGTCATATGCTGTCGCTGACGTGGAACGCGCCTCGCGAAGCTTTTACCCGGGAGGGCGACTTCTTTGAGGGACTCGGGGTAGATGCCCTCTATATGCACTTTCATAAGGCCCATGAGTTCATGGGGACTACCCAGTTGCCCACCTTTATTTGCTATGACGTGATTAAAAATCCGCAGGTCGAACAGTATCTCGCTGACTATACTGCCCACCTCAACGAGGTCTTCGGTCAGGCGTAAGGGTTTTAAGCCTGCATGCCTTCATAAGCATGTCTGAGGTGGATGCGGCAAACCGCCCGGTGCCCTCGAGCTTCACGCTGCGGGCGCATCAGGGTGTGGTGTACCGCCGTAAGGCGTAATTCACCGCTCGCGTAGCTCTTCTGAGCTTCTGTGCGACACCCCTTATTTGCGCATATAACCTCATAAACAAACCCACCGGCAATATAACCAAATGGCTATATGTACCGGTGGGTTTGTTATATGCGTGCTAGATGAGCTGGGGTAGCTTACTTAGCGGGGTAGGAGGGCACTTCGTAGCCGCCCATACGCTCCAGAACGCGAATCACCTGGCAGGAGTAACCGAACTCGTTGTCGTACCAGACGTAGACAATCGCGGAGTCATCGGTCACCACGGTAGCCAGCGAGTCCACAACACCTGCGGTGCGGGAACCCACGAAGTCGGTGGAAACAGCCTCGGGGGAATCCGAGTAGCCCACCTGGCGGCGCAGCTCGCCGTCGATGGACTCGCGGCGGAACAGCTCGTTCAGCTCCTCAGCGGAACCTGCGGGCTTGGTCAGCTTCACGTTCAGGATCGCCATGGAGACATCCGGGGTGGGAACGCGGATCGCGTTACCGGTCAGCTTGCCCTCCAGCTGCGGCAGAGCCTTCGAAACAGCCTTAGCGGCGCCGGTCTCGGTAATCACCATGTTCAGCACGGCGGAGCGGCCGCGGCGGTCACCCTTGTGGAAGTTGTCAATCAGGTTCTGATCGTTGGTGAACGCGTGAACGGTCTCAACGTGGCCACGCTCAACACCGTAGGCGTCATCCAGAACCTTCAGCGCCGGAGTAATCGCGTTGGTGGTGCAGGAAGCTGCGGAGAGAATCTTGTCCTCATCGGTGATGACGTCGTCGTTCACGCCGAACACGATGTTCTTCATGTCGCCCTTACCGGGAGCGGTCAGCAGAACACGAGAAATGCCGGGGCGGTTCAGGTGCTGCTCAAGGCCCGGAACGTCGCGCCAGCGGCCGGTGTTGTCCACCAGCAGGGCGTCCTTGATGCCGTACTCGGTGTAGTCGACAGTGGTCGGGTCAGAGGAGTAAATGAAGCGAACCGGAACACCGTTAGCGATGATGGTGCTGTTCTCCTCGTCCACCTCAATAACGCCCTTGAAGGGGCCGTGAACCGAGTCGCGCTCCAGCAGGGAGGCGCGCTTAACCAGGTCCTTATCACCGTTCTTACGCACCACCACGGCGCGCAGGTTCAGGCCGGAACCCAGCGGCGAGGAGGAACGCTCCAGCAGGATGCGGGCCAGCAGGCGGCCAATACGACCGAAGCCGTACAGCACAACGTCCTGCTCCTTCGGCTGGTCACCCTGGTGGTTCACGGAGGAACCCAGCTGCTCGGGCAGCCACATGGACAGCTCGGGGGAGCCAGCCTCGCGGTGTGCCTTGTGCAGGGCAGCGATGTTAATCGAGCAAGCGCCCAGGTTCAGCTCAGTCAGAGCACGAACCAGCTCGAGGGAGTGCGCGGGGTTCAGGGGCGCACCATCAATGTGGGATACGAAATCGTGCAGCTTCAGCAGCTCAATGACGGACTTGTTGACCAGGCTGCGGCCGTGAATGCTCAGCACCACGCCGTTCTCGCGGTGCAGCTTACCGATGAGGGGGATTAGCTCCTCTGCGGTAGCCTCACGGTTAACCCAGGTAGCGGTTGCAGTCGTCACGTATGACCTTCTTCCTAACTTCGTTGTCGGAGGGTAGGCGCGACGATGCTGTCGCGTCAATACCGGGCCGGGCGTAAGACCCGGCGTCGGTTTAAGTCTAACCCGTACAAACCCTTCCAGAGCCTCAAAATCAGCGATATTGAGGCTAAAAGTCAGAAGAGACCGAAGGCAGTTTGTGAACCCACACGGCAAGCCAACAGAACCCGTCAGAAGGGAAAGCAAAACCACTTGAAATCCCCACAAAAACGCACTCTCCCGAACGGGCTGGCCGAGTAGAATTGAAACCATGTTGACTGTAATCGGTGAAGCACTCGTAGACGTCGTCCACCAGCACGACGGAGAAACCCACGCCTACCCCGGCGGATCCCCCATGAACGTCGCCGTTGGCGCATGCCGCCTCGGCCACCCCACCAACTTTGTCGGCCACTACGGCCCGGACGCCTACGGTGAAAGCATCAACGCGCACCTGAACGCTTCCTCGGTGCAGCTGCCCTTCGAACCCACCGCGGAGCGAACCTCCGTCGCCCAGGCCACCATTGGCGCCGACGGTGCGGCGGAATACGAATTCGATATCGAGTGGGCCCTGGATGCCATCGCCGACCAGCTGGCCGAACTGGCCCGCACCTCCGATGCAGTACACACCGGTTCTATCGCCGCCATGCTTGAGCCCGGCGCACACGTTGTCGCGGCCGCCTTCGAGGCCGCCCGCGACAGCGCCCTGCTCAGCTACGATCCCAACTGCCGCCCCACCCTCATTCACGACGTGGAGCAGGCGCGACAGTGGGCCGAAAAGTTCGTCTCCCTCTCCAGCGTGGTCAAGGCCTCCGACGAGGATCTGCAGTGGCTCTACCCCGAGCGTTCCCTCGAAGACACCGCCCGCGCTTGGCTGGACCTCGGTGCCGAGCTGATGGTCATTACCCGTGGTGAGGACGGCCCCATCGCCTACAGCAAGAAATACCCCGAGGGTATTTCCCAGCCCGCCTACCGCGTTGAGGTTGCGGACACCGTCGGTGCCGGCGACTCCCTCATGGCGGCTCTTATTGCGGGCCTGCTGGACCGCGGTATTGCCGGCCCCGAGGCTCGCGCCAAGGTTGCCGCACTGGCCGCCGAAGACATCGCCGACCTGATGCACTTCTCCGCCACCGCGGCGGGCATCACCGTCTCCCGCGCGGGCGCCAACCCGCCCACCCGCGAGGAACTCGTCGCCGTTCTGAACGGCTAATAAATGGCGCGCGGCCGGCGGATAGCTCACCCTATCCGCCGGCATCGTCATATACACGGCCCCCTACCCCGTGAAAATACAACCACCGCGAGAAATCACGAGGAGAATCATGAGCTCCATTGGCTCCGCACCCCTGCCCCGCGAACCCTACGCGGGTCTGCCCGAACTGCCCGAATTCACCCTAACCTCGACCGACGTGCAGGACGGCGGCACCGCCCCCGAGTGGATGCGCTCCGCCCTCTTCGGCGTGGCGGGCGGTCAGGACCGCTCCCCGCAGCTGTCCTGGAGCGGATTCCCCGAGGGCACCAAGTCCTTCGTTCTGACCTGCTTCGACCCGGATGCGCCGGTCCCCAGCGGCTTCTGGCACTGGACCGTCTCTAATATTCCCGCCGAGGTGACCAGCATTGACACTGGCGCGGATGCACCCGCCGGCGCCCTGACGCACCGCAACGACGCCGGTGTGGCGGGCTTCCTGGGTGCTGCCCCTCCGGCTGGTCACGGCCCGCACCGCTACATCTTCTGCGTCACCGCCGTGGATGTGGAGAAGCTCGACATTGACGAGAACGCCAGCCCCGCCGTCGTGAACTTTAACCTGCTCGGCCACGGTCTGGGTCGCGCGTTCCTGACCGTCACCTACGCGGAACCGGCGGCATAGCGGCACGCCGGCACAGTCTCACCAGACCGCGCCCTGACCAGTACCGTACACTGACCAGCACCGATACACCCCACCACTGAAGGCATATCTGCATGATTAAACTCATCGCCAGCGATCTGGACGGCACCCTCATCGGGCACGACTTCCGGTTCCGTCCGCGTACCTTACGCGCCCTTGAGGCCGCCCGCGCCGCCGGGATCGACATCGTCTTCGTCACCGGCCGCCCGAGCCGCTGGCTCACGCCCCTGCGCGAGCAGACCGACTTCGACTCCTACGCCATCTGCTCTAACGGTGCCGTGGTGTACCACCTGGGCGCGAACGAGGTGGAAGAAGTCAACGGCGCTGATCCCGTGGTGATTGCCCGTACTCACGAGCTGCTGGAGCCCATGTTCCCCGACGCCACCTACACCCTCGAAACCGTGGATACCGTCTTTATCCAGGGGCCGCACGAGGGCGGCGAGGTGCTCGAGGGCGCCCGCGTAGTGGAGGCGAAAATTGCCGAAGCGCTCGAACGTATCGGTTCAACCCCGGTCATTAAGTACCTGATTCGTGTGCCCGGCATGGACCCGGATATTCTGCAGGCACGCGTGCATCAGGCGGTCGGTTCGCTGGTGTCGGTGACCCGCGGCGTGGTCGGTGAGCCGCTCGTCGAGATGGGCTCTAAGACCGTGAATAAGGGGCGGATTTTGGAGAAGTTCGCGGCACGCCACGGCATTGAGGCGCACGAGGTGATGGCGTTTGGTGACATGCCGAACGACGCGGAGATGCTCTGCTGGGCGGGTGAAGGTTTTGCGATGGCGTCGGGTCAGCCGTCGCTCATTGCGAAGGTGGGGCGCACCTGCCCGCCCTTCCACGAGGACGGCGTAGCCCAGACCATCGAGGCGATGCTCGCCGAGCGGTCCTAGGTGCCTAGCACTAGCTATCCAGCACGGGCCCTCCGGTGCTAGCTATCCAGCGCTAGCGGCTTGGTTAGCCTCCGCAGACATAACTTAGACATAAACTTTTATGTCTACACATAAAAAAATTTGAGTCTAGACATAAAAATTCATGTCTAGACTCAAATTTTTGTGTCTGATTTATATCTGATTTGTGTCTAAACAGGGTGGCAGTTGTATGTAACGTCCAGAAGACGCAAAAGCGGCCCGGATGGAAAACCAATCCATCCGGGCCGCTTTTCTACAGCCTACGCATCAGGAGAGAATCACTCCCACGGGCGGTCAGGTGCCTAGTGTCCCTCGGTGCTCTTCTCTGCGTCGAAAGGCTCCAGCGGGTCGCCAGCGGCCTTCGTGTACTTCGCAATGAAGGTCATCAGGTGGAAGATAATCAGGGTTGCCGCGGTACCCAGTGCAATACCGGCGAAGGACAGCTCACCGAAGGTCCAGGTGTAGTCCGCAATACCCACGATTAGCGCCACAGCGGCGGTGGTCAGGTTGATCTGGTTCGAGAAGTTCACGCGGTTCTCGCTCCAAATACGTGCACCGAGCATACCGATCATGCCGTACAGCACGGTTGCGGCACCGCCCAGAACACCCGCCGGGACGGTTGCAATTGCCGCACCGAATGCGGGGAACATGGACAGCGCAATCGCGAAGATAGCCGCCACCCAGTACGCCGCGGTGGAGTACACCTTGGTCGCAGCCATCACGCCAATGTTCTCGGCGTAGGTGGTGGTACCCGAACCGCCGCCCATGCCCGCGATGGTGGTTGCCAGGCCGTCGGCCATGAGGGCACGACCCGAATAGTCGTCCAGGTTCTTGCCGCTCATCAAAGCAACAGACTTCACGTGGCCGATGTTCTCAGCCACGAGCACCAGAATCACGGGGATGAACAGGCCGGCGAGCTCCCAGTGGAACTCGGGAGTCTGGAAGTGCGGCAGACCGATGACGCCCTGAGTCTCAACAGCCTTGTCAATCTTGGAGAAGTCCACCTCGCCGCGAATCACGGCGGTGATGTAGCCGATACCCACGCCCAGCAGGATGGACAGGCGACCAATGATGCCCTTGAACAGCACAGAAATCAGGATGATGGAGCACAGGGTCACCAGCGCGGTCACCGGTGCCACCATGAAGTTGTCCTTAGCGCTCTTCGCCAGGTTGAAGCCAATCAGCGCCACAATCGAACCGGTCACGACCGGGGGCATGAGCTTGGTGAGCCAGCCGGTGCCGGCGAACTGAACGATCAGGCCGACCAGGAACAGCGCCGCACCCGCCATGACGATGCCGCCGAGGGCGCCCGCCGGACCGTGCGAGTTCATGGCAGCCGCCAGGGGAGCGATGAACGCGAAGGAGGAACCCAGGTAGGAGGGGACGCGGCCGCGGGTAATCAGCAGGAAGAGGACGGTGCCGATACCCGAGAAGAACAGGGTGGTTGCCGGCGGGAAGCCGGTGATAATCGGCACGAGGAAGGTTGCGCCGAACATGGCGACCACGTGCTGCGCACCGATACCGATGGTAATCGGCCAGGCGAGGCGCTCGTTCGGGGCGACGAAGGAACCGGGCTTAATGCTGCGGCCGTCGCCGTGAATCGACCAGTCGAAGCCGAAAAGCTTAGAGATGCTCAAAGGGAGCTCCTGAAGTGAATGTGGTGTATAAAATTCCACATTATTCTACGCGCCTATGGGCGTAGGTCACAGCTAAATGCCTATAAATATGAGCAGGGATACCCCTAAACCGCTTATATTCCCAATTCGCTATCTGATTGATGGGTGCGGGGCACATAAAAATACCGTCGCCCTCTATATGTAAGATATTGCATATAGAGGGCGACGGTATTGATGAAGACAGCGTCGCTAACGTTTAGAGAGCTTCCTGAAGAGCCTCGAGGTGATCGTACTTCGACAGCTCGTAGCGCAGGTGGCCCTCGGTCGGGGACTGCACCGGCAGGAAGGAAGCCTCACGCAGGCGGCGAGCGGTCGGGGACTCGGCCACGTAACCGGCACCTCCAACAACCTGCAGCTCAAAGTGAGTAGCAATGGTCGCGAAGTGCGAAACCCCCAGGCGCAGGCTCAGCAGGTCACGGCGCTCGGCGCGCTCCGGTTCGGACGCCAGGCGAATCAGCTCCTCCCGCAGGCTCTCGTACTCGGAGAGGATTAGCGGGAACTCGGGGCGGAAGATGCCCTTCGACACGTCCAGGTGCTTAGCGGCCTCCTGCAGAGCACCTGCGGCCAGGCCCAGGCAGAAGGAAGACTGAACCAGCAGGAACGGTGCGGTGACATCGTGCAGGAACGCCTCGAGGTTATCGCTCAGGATATCCTCGCTCGGCACGAAAACGTCCTCGAACTTCAGGGTGCCCGACTCGGTGCTGTTGAGCGCCAGCAGGTTGCGGTGGTAGTAAATCTCCAGGCCCGGCACATCCTGGCGAATCGTCACAATGTAGCGGTCCGGGTGACCCTCGGGAGCGTTCTCCAAGGCCACCGGCAGAACAATTACGCCGCTCGGGTACAGGTTCGATGCCCAGGAGATAGAACCGTTGAGCTTCAGGCCACCCTCAACGAGGGTGCCCTTCACCTTAATCGGCTCCAGACCCGACGCCTCCTTGTACGCCGCCGCCATCGCGGTGGTGCCGCTGACGGTCGCATTGGCCAGGCCCTCGGGCAGCTCGCGGCCCACGGCGTCGAAGAACGCGATGGTCGAACGGTGAGCCCAGAGCGAGAAGGCGGTGGTGGCGTCCTCGGTAGCCAGGTCGAATGCAACAGCGACCTGGGGAACCAGGGAGCCGCCGTCGCGACCCAGGGTAATCAGGCCGTCCTTGGCAATCTCACGGAGGGTCTCGAAAGGAGAACGCTCGCCGCGGTCAACGGCCTCCGCATTGGTGCGGGCGAGGGCGAGAACCTGCTCGCGCTGAGGGTAGTCGTACAGGGGTTCCAGGGTGAAGTCGGACATGTGGTTTCTCCTAAGCGGGGAGCGCGCGTCTATGCGTGCAGCTTGAACAGTCGGTCGATGGGGGTGCTGACGGCCTTGCGGGCGCGGACGACAGCGTCTTCGTCGGGTGCATCGTAGAAGCACAGGCACTTGGCGGTGTCTTCACGAACGTAGGTGCGCAGGAAGGAAACCTCGGGCACCTCGGCGTACTTGGGGGCGTTGGCCTTCTTACGGGTCAGGTACTGTTCCATGGTGATCTCTGCGGGGATGTCCCACTCGACCAGGTAGTCGGCGTCCTTCTTGAGCTTCTTGATGTCATCGAGCTCTGCGCCGACGAGGCGGACGGCGTCGGGGCCTTCGACGGAGGCGCGCTCACCGATTGCTGCGGCGAGGTCGGGGCCGAATGCGGTGTTCTCGGCTTCGATGATGACGAAGACGATCTTGTGGTCTGCGGAGACCTGGGTTTCGATGAGCTCCGCGCCGTTGGTCAGGGAGGAGTTGACGGTCTCGATGAGGGCGGTTGCCTCTTCCTTGGACGGGTTAGCGGGGGTCAGTTCTACCAGGTACAGTGCCATGATGTTCTCCTTGGGAGGTTGCGTTGGGGTGGCCGGCCGCGTGTTTGTCCGGCCGTTCTGGAATCACCTTAGACCTGTAGTTGAGGGCTGTCTAATAGATGTCCGTTCGTGGCGTAATGAGTCCTTTTTTGACTCTGATTTCCGTCATGTGCGTTCACGCGGAGACATAAATCGTCACAGTTCCGCGCGCGGGAACCTGCCTGCGGCCGCAGAATTTTCGCGCGGGTTATCGAACCCGATGGCGCATCTATCCGCGGCGTCCTGCTCGTGCCGCAAAGTCATCGAGGGCGCGGTTGAGAGCGGGGACAGTCCACACTTTTTGCCCCTGAATTTTGACGCGTTCTTCACGCAGAATCTGCAGCTCCACCATGCGGTTGAGGAGGCGATACACACTAGCTCGGGACCCCTGCGTGTGCTCCTCCACCATGTGCGCAGTGAAGGCGGGCTCAGTGCAGCATAGGTCAGTGAGGGAACGCAGGAGAGGGGTTTTACGCTGGGCAATGGACAGCACCTCATCGCGCAGGGTTCCAATGTCTTGCGCCAGGATTTCTGCGTTGGTGATTGCCTTCTGCGCGGCGTCGATGAAGAGCTCGATGATGGGCTCAGCATCGCCTGCACGGTAGTCGGTGAGCGCCTGAATGTACCCGTCAGTATCGTGCAACAGCCCGGAGGAGACGGGCAGAATCACGTGGCGAGTGACGCCGCGGGCGAGCAGGAGCGCGGAGATGAGGGCTCGTCCGGTGCGGCCGTTGCCGTCGGTGAAGGGGTGAATCGTTTCAAATTGGGCGTGCGCGATAGCCGCCTGCGCGAGGGGATCAATATCGCGGCGGTTCATGAAGGCTACAAGGTCTTCGAGGGCGGCAGGAACTCTCTCGTGATGCGGTGCTACATAGTCGGCGGTTACCGGCGAATCACCCTTAATCCACACCCACTGGGTGCGGAGTACACCGGAGTCCTGATGCAGACCGCGGGTCAGTTCGCGGTGCATCGCGAGGATATTATCGACGCTAATGTTTTCTGCGGTATTCAAGGCTGCACGCATGGCGTGAACATTGCGCGCCACCAGCTCGGCGTTAACTCCGACCTTCGACCCGCTTGCACCCAGGACAGCTAGTGAGAGCCTGCGTGCGCTAACGGTGAGGTTTTCAATCTGTGAGCTGGAGGCGGATTCGCCGCGCAGAAGAACCGCGGAGAAGGGGATTCCGCCGATGTGGTGGAGCCGCTCATCGAAGCGGGTCATTGCGGTGGCGTTCTCTTGGAGGCGCGCTCGCAGTGCGGGGCTGAGTTCGACGTTGCGTTCGGCAATGGAGGCGGGTACGGCGCTGGAGAAGGTGCCGGAGTTGCGACGCGTTGCGCGTCGGGAGGCGAGGGCGTCGCGGTGAACCCAGGGGGTTTGCGGCTCCCATGTGAGGGCGGGCCAGGTGATGGCTGTGGGCATGGTTCCTCCTCCTCCCTCCTCCTCTTCATCGGTGTCGTCTTGCTGGTCGTATGGGGGGTCTTAATAAGACAATACACTTCGATTTTCTTATTAAGGCGCTTAATAAGAAAATCCGTGCGGATTGTCTCATTAAGGAAAACGCCCCCTGAACCTATCGTTACTCCGGCTGCCGGGCGCATACAGCAGTGCATACAGCAGGGCCCCGAACCCTTGATATTTCAAGGATTCGGGGCCCTAGCCTATATGCGTTCGCCTACACGCTCACGCCGCCCGAAAGCAGCGAGTCAGCGGTACAGGCAAATTCGGTTACTTCACGCCGCGCATGAGCTTCTGAACCGGCTTGTGCACCAGGAACAGCAGCACACCGGTCGCGATGGTGATAATGCCCATCCAGGTGAAGTAGGGAACTTCAGTTTCCATGCTGTAGAACGGAGCCAGCCAACCGGAGAGCACGGTACCCATTGCCACGGAGGTGAAGTACAGCGCCATCATGTTCACGCGGTGCGCCTTCGGTGCGAGCTTGGTCGCCAGCGAAATACCCACCGGCGAAATAATCAGCTCAGCGATGGTGCAGACGAACAGAATCAGCACGATCCAGCCGACGTTCACGCTCTGAACGCCCGCCTGAGCGAGGAAGATCCAGAACGCCAGACCGATGATAATCAGCGCCGCGGAGAACTTCAGGGTGGTGACCGGCTGGCGGTCACCCCACTTGGTCCACAGGGCGGAGAACATCATGCCGAAGATGATGATGAAGATCGGGTTGATGGAGTTGACCAGGTTCGGGCTCAGCTCCATGCCCAGGATGTTCCAGTTGAGGCGCTCATCCGAGTACACCGCCATGACGGTGAACTGCTGCTGGTACAGCGCCCAGAACACGGCGTTTGCAATCCACAGGGGGATGAACGCGGTGACGCGGGAACGCTCATCGGAGGTGACGTCCTTGGCGGTCAGCATCTGTGCGAACAGGGCGATTGCACCGATGAAGATGAAGCCCATGACCCAGTTCTTGAGGTTATCTGCGGTCATCAGACCGGTCGCCAGCAGGATGCCGAGAACGACGACGATACCGACCAGTGCCAGGTAGAAGTTACGCTTCTGGGCGCCGGTGAAGGGGGTGCCCACGTGGTGTACGGAGGCGGGCAGGTTCTTGCGGGTCAGCGCGTACTGGGTCAGGCCGGCGGCCATACCGATGGCAGCCAGACCGAAGCCCAGGTGGAAGCCACCGGCAGTCCAGCCCCAACCGGTCAGGAGCGGGCCGAGGAGTGCACCGGTGTTCACGCCGATGTAGAAGATGGTGAAGCCTGCGTCGCGGCGTGAGTCGTTGTCGCTGTAGAGCGAACCGACCAGCACGGATGCGTTACTCTTCAGGCCGCCGGAGCCGATAGCGACCAGCAGCAGACCAATCACCACGCCCGGCACACCGGGGATGAGGGAGAGGGAGATGTGGCCCGCCATAATGCCGATAGCGGAGTAGAAGAGGGTGCGCTCGGGGCCGAGGATGCGGTCACCGAGGATACCGCCGAGGATTGCCATGAGGTACACGACTGCACCGTACGCGCCGATAACGCCGGTGGCGAGGTCCTTGTCGAGGCCCAGGCCGCCCTTGTCGGCGGTGTAGTACAGGTAGTAGATCATGATGCCCTGCATGCCGTAGAAGGAGAAGCGCTCCCACATTTCTACGGTGAACAGGTTCGCGAGCATACGCGGGTGGCCGAAGAAGGTCTTGGTGTCCTTGGGTTCGGCACCTGTGATGGTGTGAGACATGGTGGTAATTCTTTTCTGTGCAAGCCCGGGGTTCTGTGTGACCCGGACAATATATTTACAAGTGTATACCCTTATCCATGTATATGTATACATGGTACACACCTATATTTCACAGAATAAACTCTTAGTCAGTGCATGAAAAACCATTTCGATTTTTTCGTATGCACTGCTTCTGAATCTCACAAACCCCCAAATACCGGGCTAGATGCGCTCGCCGCCCCGAACGCGATAGAGTGGAACCACAACTATGTCCGCGGTGCACCAGCCCGTGCCGACCGGCGCATTTTTAACCATTTCAAAGGAGAACCCCATGTCTGTAGTACCCCAGGTTGACCCCCGCGACGTTCCCGCCGGTGCGACCATTATCGACGTTCGTGAAGACTACGAGTGGGAGGGCGGCCACGCGACCGGCGCAAAGCACATCACCCTCAGCACCCTCGCCGACCGCCTGGCCGAGCTGCCCGCACCCGGCGAGGACTTCTACGTCATCTGCCACGGCGGTGGCCGTTCGAACCGCGCGGCAACCTTCCTGCGCGGATGCGGCTACGCGGCCCACAACATTGCTGGCGGCACCAGCGCATGGTTCGCCGCCGGTCTGCCGATGACCAGCGAGAACGGCGAAGCACCCGCGGTCGTTCACTAAACCGCCGGTTCGCCTGCACGCCATACAATGGAGTCCGTGACTGAAACTTCCGCGGACCGTATGTTTTCTACCTCGAACGCTCCCGCTTCTGCGCCCGATTCCCACGCCCTGCCGAGTATTCTGCAGAGCATCCCGTGGGATGCGCAGACGCGGGAGCTTGTCGTGCGCCCTCTTCCTTTTGCGGTGAACTGCGAGGAGGCGTATCCGCTGCTGACCGGTGGTGCTGAGTATTCCTTCTGGCTGGATTCGGCGCGCGAGGAGTCGCCCATGTCGGTTGCCTCGTATGTGGGCGTGGTCCCGCCGCAGCTGTCGCCCCTGCGCGTGGATTCGGCGCGTGCGGCGGCTGAGTCTGGCGGGGAAGACCCCTTCGCCCAGCTGGAGGCGGCGCTCGCCCGCGCACCGCGCGTGCACCCGGATGCCGCGGCGGCAACCGGTCTGCCCGCGGGTTTGCGTGGCGGTTACGTGGGCTATTTCGGCTATGAGGCGCGTGCCGCCATGGGCATGGAGCACGGCCACCCGGTGCCCGGCTACCTGCCGGCGCATGAGGCGCCGACCCCGGATTCTCTGTGGTTGCCGGCGGTCCGCTACCTGGTGCATGAGCATGCCCGCCCGGGGGTTGCGGCGCGTAGCTGGCTGGTGGGCGATGAGTCGTGGTGTGAGGCGGCGGAACAGCTGCTGAGCGCGGTGCTGACTGCGGCGGGGGAGCGCGCCTCGGAAATTGCCTCCGACAGCACCCCCGTAAATACCCCTGAGCTCACTGAGCCCCTGCTCTTCCCGGCACCCGCCGCGGAAGCCTACATGGACTCCGTGCGCGCTAGTCAGCACGAAATATACGAGGGCAATAGCTACGAGGTGTGCCTGACCGCGCAGACGGTTGCTCGCATCCAGAATCCGAGCCCGGAGCTTTTCTTTGAACTGTACCGCCGCCAGCGCGCCCACAACGCCGCACCCTATGCGGCGTATTTGCGGTGCGGTGATTTTTCGGTGCTTTCTTCTTCGCCGGAGCGTTTTTTGAGTGTGGATACGCACCGCAACGCGCAAACCAAGCCTATTAAGGGCACGGTGCCGCGCGGCGCCACCCCGGAGGAAGATGCCGCCGCAGCGGCATGGTTGCGTACCGATGAGAAGACCCGCGCCGAGAACCTCATGATCGTGGATCTGCTGCGTAATGACCTGTCCACGGTGTCTGACCCGGCGTCCGTGCGCGTGCCGGTTCTCATGGGCGTGGAGAGCTACTCGACCGTGCATCAGCTGGTGTCTACGGTCAGTTCGCGTTTGAGTGAGGGAATTTCCGCGGTGGCTGCCGCGCGGGCGTGCTTCCCGGGTGGTTCGATGACGGGTGCCCCGAAGCCTTCGACCATGCAGATTATTGAGGGTCTGGAGGGTCGCGCTCGCGGCGTGTATTCGGGTGTCCTGGGGTTTGTGTCGACGGATGGTTCAGCGAACCTGTCGATTGTGATTCGCACGCTCGTGGCGCACGATGATGGCACAGTGACTCTTGCCGCGGGTGGCGCTATCGTGGCTGATTCCGACCCGACCGCCGAGTATGAGGAGATGCTGACGAAGCTGCGTGCCGCGTTGCCGCCGTCGGTGGGTCGCGTGGTGGAATAGCCTAGCGCTGGAATAGCACAGGGAATAGCCTGCGCCGCCTGCACGTGAGCCGCTACACTTGAACTATGACTAAGCTTTCTGAAAACCTCCCCATTGAAGAAGCCCGTGAACGCCTGCGCCAGCTGATTATGGAGCTGGCTGTGGTGCGCGGGCACGTGGTCCTCGCCTCCGGCAAGGAAGCCGACTACTACGTTGACCTGCGCCGCATCACCCTGCACCACGAGGCTTCCCGCCTGGTTGGTCAGGTCATGCTGGACCTGCTGGATAAGAACGGCATCGAGTTTGAGGCTGCTGGCGGCCTGACCATGGGTGCTGACCCGGTGGGTACCGCGATTATGCGTGCCGCTGGCGATCAGGACCGTGCGATTGACGCGTTTGTGGTGCGTAAGGCTCAGAAGTCTTACGGCATGGGCCGTCAGGTGGAGGGCCCGAGCGTTGAGGGTCGCCGCGTGGTTGCTGTTGAGGACACTTCCACGACCGGTGGTTCTGCGCTGACTGCTGTTGAGGCGCTGCGTAAGGCTGGCGCTGAGGTTGTGGCGGTTGCTGTGATTGTTGACCGTGCAACCGGCGCTAAGGAGCATGTGGAAGAGGTCGCGGGCGTTCCGTGCCTGTACGCATACTCGAAGGATGAGCTGGGCCTGGACTAGTCTCTACTGGCTTGGACTTAGGACCTCGTGAATTTTTAAGACGTTCCCGTTGCGGCGGGTGAACCCGTGCCGCTGGCTGCTGTGTGTGGCTGGTGGTGCGGGTTTTTGTCTGTAAGATGGCTCTGTGGGCGCCGGTCGTGGCGCTGGTTGTTGGCGTGAAGGTGGTTGTGATGGTTGAGAATCGTGAGGCGGCTGAGGCTGTACCTGCTGAGGCGGCTGTAGCTGAGGCTGTTGAGGGCACTGAGCAGGGTACTGCCCGTTTTGAGGTGGGTGTGGGCCCGTGGGAGGGTCCGTGGCCTGAGGGCGACCATTGGGATGAGGAGCTGCTGCGTGAGGGCGACCGCCGTAACGTGGTGGATAAGTATCGTTACTGGTCGATGGACGCGATTATTGCTGACCTGGATACGCGCCGCCATGATTTTCATGTGGCGATTGAGAATTGGCAGCATGATTTGAATATTGGCACGGTGGTGCGTACTGCGAATGCGATGTTGGCGAAGGAGGTCCATATTATTGGGCGTCGCCGCTGGAATCGTCGTGGTGCGATGGTAACGGATCGTTATCAGCATGTGCGTCATCATCCGACGATTGAGGATTTTGTGGCGTGGGCGCATGGTGAGGGTCTGGAGATTATTGGTATTGATATTTTTCCGGATTCGGTGCCCCTGGAGACGTATGATCTGCCGAAGAAGTGTGTGCTGGTTTTTGGCCAGGAGGGCCCGGGCCTGTCGGAGGAGTTGCATGCGGCTGCCAAGGATACGTTGTCGATTGAGCAGTTTGGGTCGACGCGTTCGATGAATGCGGCGACGGCTGCGGGTATTGCGATGCATGCGTGGGTTCGCCGCCATGTGTTTGGTCAGATTCCGTCGTAGTTTGGCGGCTGTTGGTTAGGTGTTTAAAGGTTCCGATGCGTTGTGTGCGTGTCGGAACCTTTTTCGTTGTGGTTTGGGCGGCTTAAACCACGCATGGAATTACCTAGGCGTGTTAGTGTTAACGCAAATCACAGGAGATGTGAGAATCGCACTCTCAATTTCGGTTTGGGGTGTGCGATGGATTTCCTGACTTCGGCTCGCCAATGGTTGCGGGCTGTGGATATGAATGACCGCGGCGTCATTCCCCTGAAAGGAGTCGGTAACAATGAAGAAATCTTCTGCCCTACTCGCCTGCTTTGCTTTAGCTGTAAGTTCCTGCGCCGCTGCGCCTAAAGATACTAGCCTCAAAGCCCAGCTGGATTTTGAAAATAACTACATTACTCTTCCGCTCGACGAATACGACATGAGTGACCAGGCCCTAGATATAACATATAGGGCGTATTTGTTGATTCTTAAAGAGTGCTACGCGAAAAAGGGATACGATTTTGAAATTCTAGAAAACGGCTTCGTTTCTGGCGACGCCTCCCAGTACGGCTCCTGGAATGTGAAGCATGCGGCGAATCATTTTACGTCCAGCAAAGTCAGAGAAGAGCAGTCTAGGATTTATGACAGCATCCCTGAAGACGTCAAGGCCAGCTGCCGCGAAGAGCATCGGGAAGAACTGAATGCGCTCAAGTTTGATGAGGCTGATGAGGAAAAGTACCGCCCCGTCCGTCGTATCAGTGGCGAAGCGTACCAGCGTGCGCAGGGTGACCCTGAATGGAAGAAAGCCCGCTCAGATTGGTGGGACTGCCAGCGTGAGGAAGGGTTGACGCCTCGCACCGGGGACGGTGAATGGACGAGCAAAGAAACGGCCAATCTGAATGCTGATGATCCCAAAGTGTTGGAGGAGGTTATCCGCCTGGCGACCATTGAAGCTCAATGTAGTGAGAAGGTGAGGTTGGCTCAGCGTTTGGGTGATCTTGAGGCGTCCTATCAGGGTCCTTTGATTGAGAAGAATCAGGCGTTGCTGAATGATTTGAAGGCCTATCGTGACGCGAAGATAGCCAAGGCGCGTGAAATTATCGCCACCCACCAGTAGATATCAGCGACAAGCAGATAGGAGCCCTTGGGATAATTGGGGTAACTCCGTTTGAACGTCGAGGTATGGAGGAGGAAAAGCCTATGCGTAAGGCTCTCTCTGCGGTAACAGTATTCTGCCTGCTGGGGGCGTGCGTGTCCTGCTCCAGCAGTGCCGAGCGGGACACCTCACGAAAAGCTGTTCTCGACTATTCAAAGAACTACGTACACCTTCCACTGGACGAGTACGCCTTTGACGAACTCACACTCCGTACGGTGAGTACGGCGTGGCACACGCTCATGTCCGAATGCTACGCACACCACGGTCAGTCCTACGCCGTGCCCTCAGTAGACACCCCGCAAGCGGGAGGCCTATACGGCAGCTGGAACGTTGAGTACGCCAAAAAGTACGGGTACTCCCAGAAGGAGGAATCCCGAGGCCCAGAAGATTCAGTATCAGACGACATCAACACCCGATGCCAAGAAGAGGTGAAAACCGCATTCTCTGAGGTTGAACTGGACGAAAAAGAATACCGGTTTGTAGGAGAGCTGAACTCACAGGCATACACCTATGCCTCCCAAACCGATGAGTGGAAAAATATTCGCTCAGAATGGTGGACCTGCCTGCGTGAACGCGGGCTAACCCCCAGAGAAGGAGAAGGTGACTGGATGTCCGAAGAAAGCGCACATCTCATGGCTTCCTCCCAAGATAACGAAGAATCTAAGCCGGAGGAAATTCGCCTCGCAACCATCGAAGCTGAATGTAACCAGAAAGTGGGTATGGCTCAGCGCCTGGGCGATATTGAGGCGTCCTACCAGGGGCCTCTCATCGAAAAGAACCAGGCGAAGCTTAACCAGTTGAAAGAAGAGAAAGAAAAGCGTGTGGCGAAGGTACGCGAAATTATCGCCACCCGCCAGTAGCCGCACCCGCTGAATGGCAGAACGGGCGAACCAGCCGCAGATTGCGCACAAGTTGCCCACAAGAAAATCCGCGCACAAGAAAATTTCACAAAGAAGGAGCCGGGGAGTGTCACCACTCCCCGGCTCCCGCTGTATCCACTCTCAACCTCGCAGCCTACGCCGGCGCACCTACAGGCCCGCCAGCTAAAGGCCGCTCAGCGTCAGGTTGCTTAGCCCTTTAGCCCACCGGAACGTTAACGTTCACCAGCGAGTACAGATCCTTCGGATCATCCGGGCTAGCAACCAGGTCAATGAACTGCTGCAGGTCGGTGTCCTGCGTAGCCGCACGGGCATAACGCAGACCCGAGAAGTCAGAAATCGCGAAGCCCACCGAGTCAAACAGGGTAATCTGCTCATCCGAGACGCGGCCCGGCTCCTCACCGGTCAGAACCTTCCAGAACTCCACCACCGGGAAGTCCGGGTCCTTCTGCTGAATCTCGCCCTCAATGCGGGTCTGCGGCGGGAACTCAACAAAAACGGTGGAACGGTCCAGAATTTCGCTTTCCAGTTCAGTCTTGCCGGGGCAGTCGCCACCAATAGCGTTCAGGTGCACGCCGGGCTTCACCTGGCGGTCCAGCAGAACCTTCGCCTGCTGCTTATCGGCGGTGCAGGTGGTAATAATGTCGGCACCCTCAACAGCCTCGTCCACGTCCTTAGCCAGGTGGATGCGGAAGCCCAGCGGCTCCAGGTTGCGGCGGAACTTCTCCATCGCGTGCGGATCAACGTCGTAGACGGACAGGTCCTCAATGCCGAGCACAGCGCGCATACCCAGCGCCTGGAACTCAGACTGCGAGCCGGTACCGATCATCGCCATCTTCTTCGAATCCTTGCGTGCCAGGTGCTTAGCAACCATGGCGGATACGCCGGCGGTACGCAGCGCGGTCAGCAGGGTCATCTCAGCCAGGAACACGGGGTAGCCGTTGTCCACGTCAGCGAGCAGACCGAACGCGGTCACGGTCTGGAAGCCGCGTGCCGGGTTCGACGGGTGGCCGTTCACGTACTTGAAGGAGTAGGTGATGTTGTCGGAGGTGGGCATCAGCTCAATCACACCGAAGGGGGTGTGGGAGGCGACGCGCGGAATCTTGTCGAAGCTCTGCCACTTCTTGAAGTCTTCTTCGAGGAAGTCGACCATGCCGGCAATGATGTTGCCTACGCCGTCCTTCTGAATCCACTTCGCCATCGAGGCGACGTCAACAAATTCCACCGCGTGTGCGCTAGGACGTTCAGTCATGATTTTCTCCTTTGAATAATTATGCTGCAAACAATGCGTTGGCAGTGAGTGCGTTTAGCGCGGATATTAGCAATAATTATGCCAAAAATATTCCAGAACACACTCTTACAAAATGTATTTTGTGTTTTTGGCGCGTGCTCGGTGAGCTAAGCACCGTGCTCGCGGG
>OKVG01000466.1_pt1 | contig 30537 bp, 26 predicted proteins | sample 1606981 | NCBI WGS metagenome assembly OKVG01 (sample SAMN03281018, study PRJEB24777) | human gut metagenome | isolation source: fecal sample PR128 from 1 month old male Malay infant, vaginal delivered... | reverse complement strand
ATCATGAACGGCGATTCCTCTAACTGCGAGTTCACCGGTATTACCTTTGCAGGCGCTACACAGGACCTGGACACGGGCTGCAAGGTTATTATCAACGGCTCCAATAACTCGGCAAACGTTGACACTAAATCCATCTCCAAGGACGGTGGCGTCAATACTTTCCGCTCAGCCGTGACCGTTGGACGTAAGGCAGAAAATGCTCGCGTGGCGTTCTCGTGCCAGTCGCTGATGCTGGATAACATCAGCCGTTCCGACACCATCCCAGAGATGGATGTTCGCAATGCGACTGCTCAGATTGGCCACGAGGCAACTATTGGCCGCATTTCTGACGACACCGTTTTGTACCTGATGAGCCGTGGTTGCTCTGAGGCTGAGGCTCGCACCATGGTAGTAAACGGATTTGCAAACCCTGTCTCAAAGGAGCTCCCTATGGAGTACGCCGTTGAGATGAATAACCTGATTAAACTTGAGATGGAAGGAGCGATTGGCTAATGGATAACGTTTTGATTAATCGCGCCAACGTTCCTGCAGCTCAGACATGGAACCGTCTACGCGCTAACTCACTGTCAGTTTCCGTTCCTAATCACGCTGATGCAGGCAAAGTGTACCTGCCTCTGCCTCGCCTTTTTGAGCGCATTGAGTGTGGAATGGGTCAGGAGGTTACTGACTACGTAGAGTCTCAGGCATTTAAGTCCGATTTCTACAGCGTTCCCGCTCATACCAAGCGAGAAGAACCTATTGTTGTTGCTGTTTCTGCAGCTCAAAACCAGTGTGCTAATACCGGCGTTATCGTACGTGAAGGTGCTGAGGCTACGGTAGTTATCGCTGCGTTTGCAGGCAACACGGACGACAGCGGAAACGCGGCTGCAAGCGGCGACGCGAACGCTAGCGACGCGAACGCTAGCGACGCGCTCCCAACCAGCGCTGCGCTCACCCGCATTGTAGTTGAGGCTGGCGCAAAGCTGCACCTTATTGAGATGCTTGGTGTCAACGAGGGCCAGCAGCACCTTGAAAGCGTTGGTCTTGAGGTTCACCAAAACGCGGCTGTTGACGTTAAGCAGTATGCTCTGGGCGGCTCAACCATCGGTCTTGGCCTCACCGCCAACTTAGTTGGCGCTCGAGCTCGCTTGGACCTCAACAATCGCTATCACGCCACTCACGAAGAGACGCTTGATATCAACCACCTGGTACGCATGCGTGGAACCTCTACGCGTGCACAGCTCACCGAGTCTGGCGTCCTTAACGAGGCAGCTAAGAAGACGCTTCGCGCAACCATCGATCTTGTCCGTGGCGCAAAGGATGCCCAGGGTAACGAGATTGAAACGGTCATGATTCTTGGCGACGATGTTGTCAACAAGACCATGCCTGTTATTCTCTGCGATGAGGACGATGTTGCTGGTAACCACGGAGCTACCATTGGATCCGTCTCCCCTGAGCAGCTTGATTACCTTGCGGCTCGAGGACTTTCTCGCCAGGCTGCTGAGCAGCTGTTTGTGCGTGCGCTCTTTGAAGACGCCATCATCAACGCGCCTGAGGAGATTTCTCACCGCGTGGCCGTTGAGCGTTGCGAGGCAGAGCTGGGCGCAGAAATTGCTCACGACTATGACGAAGCTGCGGCTAGTAACGATGCTGCCAGCAACGACGGCAACGATTCCAGCTCCGAGGCTAACTCCAACAAAGGTGGTGTCGCGTAATGACCGACGCAGAAGTTGCTCAGATTACCGATAATCCTTACAAGGCAGATTTTCCGATTCTGGCAGCAAACCCCGAGGTAGCTTACTTGGACAGCGCTGCTACTTCTCAGCGCCCACGTGAGGTTATTGAGGCGCAGTCTCGCTTCTACGAGACCATGAACGCAAACGCTCTGCGCGGACTGTATCGTTGGAGTGTGGAAGCAACCGCAGCTATCGAGGGTGCTCGCGCTTCAATTGCAAAGTTCATTGGCGCTATCGATAAAAACGGCAAGCCTGAAGACCGTCAGATTATCTTTACGCGCAACACTTCTGAGGCGCTTAATCTGGTTGCTTCAAGCCTTGGTCGCTATGCGCTCAAGCCAGGCGATGACGTGGTCATTTCCATCATGGAGCACCACTCTAATATCATCCCTTGGCAGCAGATTTGCAAAGCTACTGGCGCCAACCTGGTGTACCTGCGCATGAACTCGCAGTATCAGATTACGCCTGAAGAGATTGCATCAAAGATCACCGAGCGAGCAAAGATTGTGTCTGTCACACACGTCTCTAACGTGCTGGGCACTCGCAACGACATCAAGGCCATTGCCAAGCGCGCTCACACTATGGGCGCCTACATGGTTGTCGACGCCGCTCAGTCTGCACCTCACATCCCTATTGACGTGCACGATCTTGACTGCGATTTGCTGGCTTTCTCGGCACACAAGATGTGCGGACCTATGGGCATTGGCGTGCTCTGGGGTCGCGCCGAGCTGCTTGATGCCATGCCACCGTTCCTTACTGGCGGCGAGATGATCGATTCCGTCACCGAGACCAGCGCCGTTTGGGCTCCCGTTCCCGAGAAGTTCGAGGCAGGTACGCAGGACGCTGCAGGTATCTATGCTACCGGTGTTGCTGTCGAATACCTCAACGGCTTGGACATGGCAAAGATCGAGAAGCGAGAAGAACTTCTCGCCAGGTACTTGGTGCAGCAGCTATGCACGCTGGACTTTGTTGACATCGTTGGCTCCAAGCTGGGACAGAATCACGTGGGCGCTGTGGCGTTTAACGTGCGCGGCGTTCATCCACACGACGTCTCGAGCATCCTAGACATGAACAACGTTTGCATTCGCGCTGGTCATCACTGTGCCGAGCCGCTTTTGATTGAGTTGCACGAGTCTAGCACGTGCCGCGCATCCGTTGCGTTCTACAACGATAAACACGACATTGACCAGCTGATCGAGGGTCTTAACCAGGTATGGAAGATCTTTGGCAGCGCGGTTAGCAACAAATAAACAAGGAGTTGAAATAAGTGGCAGCAAACGACCTGTATAACGCTGAGTTTATGGACCACGTTTCTCACCCCGATTACAAATATCAGATGGACAACCCTACCGTTTCTCACGAGGGCGTTAACCCTTCTTGTGGCGATGAGCTGACGTTTTCCGTGCGTATTGAAGACGGTAAGATTGCCGAGGCTGCTTTTGTGGGCAGCGGATGCGCAATTTCTCAGGCGTCCGCCGACATCATGAGCGACCTGATGATTGACCGTACTCCAGAAGAGGCTATTGAGCTCTGCAAACTCTTTGGGCGCATGATTCGCGGAGAAGAAACTGACGAGGCTGTGCTTGACCAGCTGGAAGACGCCAACATTCTGCACGACATCGCACACATGCCTGCACGCGTTAAGTGCGCTGAGTTGGCATGGCACACGCTCGAGGAGATGCTCGAGGCTCACAACAGCGGTTCCGCCGCAGCTGGCGCGTCGACTACCGAGGACGGCGCCGCAAGTGCCAAGGACGGCGAATAGCCGTGGCCGGAATGTTCTCTACAAAGGGAATGTACGCGCTTCGCGCAATGGCTGACCTGGCCGTTCACGACGGCTGGGTCTCACTGGGCGATGTTTCCGAGCGCCAGAACATCTCGCGCAAGTACCTTGAGCAGGTCATTGCCCTGATGCACAAGGCGGGTTACGTCGAGAGTCTGCGCGGAAAGGGCGGCGGCTATCGACTCACGCGCAAGCCCGAGGACTACACCCTGGGCGAGATTCTTCGCGCGGCCGAGGGAAATCTTGCTCCCGCTAGCTGCTTGAACTGCACAAATACCACGCTTTGCCCTCAGATGGAGTCCTGCACCACCATCAACATCTGGCGCGACCTTGGCCGCATGACCTCCAGTTTCTTGGACAGCAAGACGCTTGCGGACATCGCTCGCAACGAAGGCGACATGCACGTCTCCCCCGCCGACAACCCCGCTGCTGAGTAAGCGTTCAAGCTGCGCTTTTATTGTCGTGTGCGGTAGCGCTTGCATAGCGAGAAGACCCCGGAGTGCACCGGGTTTCTCGCGAGAAGAGCGCACCAGGAGTGCGCCGAGTGTGAGCCTGAAAATCACATCATGTCTGAACGATTTGCCGGATTCTCTTACCATGTCTGAGTGATTTGCCGGTTTTTCTCACCAAGTCTGAGCGATTTTACTCAGACTTGGTAAGTTATTCAGGCTCTGATTTCCTAGGGCTTGATCGATTTCCTAGGGCTTGAACGATTTCCTAGGCTTGAAGAATTTATCGTAGATTCAAGTTAGTATTTCTAAATCTTTTCTAACTCTTTCCACAATTTAATTCTTTTCTCTCTTTCAATTTGCCTTTGTTTTGAAGATGTATGTCTTCTTGGTAGATTTAGCCTAGAGCGAATGACCGTAAATAGATTATCCATAAAAACGATATCGTCATATTCATTTTTGCTAATTACAAACTCTTCTATACCAGCAGCTAAAAGTTCGTTATTTCGTTTGTAGTCCCTGTCTGCGGCATCAATCGATTCATGAACAGATCCGTTATATTCAAGTGCTACATTTTGAGTACCTCGTGCATTTGATACACCGCTGGATAGAAGTAGATCGATTGCACGATTTTTCTTTTGAGATTTGATACCTGACATATTTTGTATCTCAAATTCTTTGTTTAACTCAACGCATGGAATAGCATATCCACCTTTATACACTGGCAATAAAGCTCGAAGTGCCAGTTTAACCTCCATCGGCGAAGCTGCATTTTCAACAGACAAATCTGCCGCAGCCTTTACTTTTCTAAAAGATCTAACACCTTTCTTTTTGGTGAGATATGCAAGTAATTCTGACTTTTTAAAAAGAGGCGTATACCAATTTGACTGCAATTCTCCTGTTGACGCATCAATAACAAAACGTCCTTGGAATTCTGAAATGAGGAGTACTAGTTCAAACAGGCTCAATTTAGAAGCCATTTGAAACAGCAATTCAAATGGAGATGAAATTAAAACTGAAGAACTGTTTATATTCAGTTTTATCACAGAACCAAACGAAGCACAGGTATCCACATGAAAATGAATTCCCTCATAAACACAAGAATTCTTTTTATTACTCACAGTAATTTCGACTGGATTTTTAAGTTCAATACCATAATCTACTAGCAACTCGGCATTAATAGCTCTAACCAAATCGCGATAAGGAATATCATCTTTGGCCAGTAATTGTCTAGCATCTAAATTGAACTTATTCAGATACTCATTAAATCCATGAGTTAAGAGTTCGTGTCTCCGTGTTCGCAAAGCACGATAAATTTGTAGAGCAGATGTATGTGAAAGGTAATATTCCATATGGGAATAGTATTTCTAAAAGTCAAATAAGCAAAACAACAAAAAACCTACGAATATTTGATTAATACCTTATTTCCGCAGATAGATTAAAAACACCTTAAAATATCATCTTATAAAAGTCCTGCTACAAAGATTAGACCGCTAAATAAATGTATTTTCTCAATTTCGTGACAAATAAGTGACAAAATTAGAATTCCATATTTAAATGAGTATTCTTCTCCATACTGCATGACGCAAATGAGTATTACATGTTAATTGACGCTAGTCCGAAATGCGAACTTGACCAAGCGGCTTGCGCACTTCTCTTTCATGAAACTGAGCCTGAAATGTTTAACAAGTCTGAACAAAATCACTCAGATAAGGCGAGAAAAACAGGCAAATTACTCAGACATGGTGAGAAAATCCGGCAAATCGTTCAGACTTGGCGAGAAATTCAGGCTCACATCAAACACATCAACCGCCCCTCGCGAGAAGGGCGTGCTAGGTGCACGTCTTTCGCGCATACTGCGCCCAACAAAAAAACGGACCTGGAGAAAATCCAGGTCCGTTGCTTTAACTAGCAGCAAGAACGCGCTGTCGCATCGCACGTCATCGCTTCGACGCCCGCGTCCAGCGCATGCCGAAGGTTAGTTCCAAGCCTTACCGTCGGAACCGAACTCGCGGATGAGCTCCTTGGTGCGCTCGACGATTGCCTCACGACCAGGCTTTAGGAGCTTACGAGGATCGTAACCCTTGCCGTCATCAACAAGGCCAGCCTCAACGTACTTCTTGGTTGCCTCAGCAAAGACAAGCTGAAGATCGGTGTTGACGTTGATCTTGGAGATGCCCATAGAGATAGCCTTCTGAACCTGCTCTACAGGAATGCCGGTACCACCGTGGAGAACAAGTGGAAGATCACCGACGCGCTCCTTGATAGCCTTGAGCTGGTCGAAGGAGAGGCCCTCCCAGTTAGCTGGGTAGATGCCGTGGATGTTACCGATGCCGCATGCAAGGAAGTCAACGCCCAGGTCAGCAATCTTTGCGCACTGCTCAGGATCAGCAAGCTCACCCTTAGCGGTAACGCCGTCCTCGGTGCCGCCGATGCCGCCGACCTCAGCCTCAACAGAAATACCCTTTGCGTGAGCTGCCTTTACGACCTCTGCGGTACGCTTAAGGTTGGTCTCAAAATCAGGCTCGTGAGAACCGTCATACATGATGGAAGTAAATCCAGCCTCGATGCACTTGAATGCATCCTCGTATGAACCGTGGTCAAGGTGGAGAGCAACTGGAACAGTGATGTTCTTGTCCTCAACAAGACGGCGAACCATGTCTGCAACAACGCGGTAGCTTACCTGCCACTTTGCTGCGCCGCTGGTGCACTGAATGATGACAGGAGACTGGAGCTCTTCTGCTGCATCAAGGATTGCTGCGGTCCACTCAAGGTTGTTCTCGTTGAATGCGCCGATGCCATAGTGACCCTTCTCGGCACTCTGGAGCATGGCTTTTGCGCTTACAAGCATGCTAAACCTCCGTTTGACGGAAAACTGATACATATAAATGATACCTTGTTTCATCACCTTTGATAGGGTCGTTTTTAACAAAACACCGCGAGAAACTCGACGCACTTGATTGAGCGTCCCAACACATGCGCAGTCGAGAAACCCAGGCGTGCTCGGACAAGAAACCCGACGGGTTTCTCGCCAGCTGATGTTGCGATTTAGCGACGAAACATTACATCTTCACAAAAATGAGGTAGGCTATCAGTTCGAAGAAAGGAGCATCTTGTGAGCTATAAGCACTTTGATGCAGACAAAACTCGACTTGCGTCGCCTGCTCAACCTACAGATGAAGCGGCAGACGAGAAACCCGGCCTTCTGAAGGATGTCTCGATTACCCAAATTTTGGCAACGTCGCTTGCTGCGGTAACCGCATTTGTGTTGTCAAACCAGATTGGTATTGCTGGCTCAATCATCGGCGTGGCCGTTGGTGCCGCTGCGTCGGCGCTTGCCTCGCAGATTTACCAGAACGTTATTAGGCGCTCCACGCACAAGTTCCGTAGCAGCGACAACGATGACTACAACCAGCAGACATATTCTGACAGCAATCAGAACACGCTCGAGGGCACGCAGTACATGCCTCAACCCCAATACGCACCTTCTCGCGATTATTATTCCAACGCCGCTTCTACCGCGGGACAGTCTTCGCAGGTAAATCGCACGCCAAAGCTTTCTCGCAAGCGCGTAAGAGCGCTGACTATCGTGACCATTATTTCAATTATCTTTACCATTTCTGCTGTCATTCTTTACGCCATGTTCCTCAGCTATATCACCGACGGATCTGGCCTTGGGCCAAAGGTCAGCACCACCCCAGTTGTGACAGAAAAAACTGCGGATACCAGCAATTCAGCGGATAAGAAGAACGACTCCAGCTCTTCTAGCGAGAAAACCGACGAGTCAAGCAAATCCACTGATTCCAAGGATTCCTCTTCGGAGAGCACTGACTCCAAGAAATCAGAGACCACCAGCTCCGACAGCTCGTCTAGTTCGGAAAAGACTAGCGACTCTAGCAGCTCAAGTAACTCATCGGAGAACAACTCTTCCAGCAACAACTCTGGAACAGGTAGCTCAAGCAGCAATTCTGGTTCCAATCAGAACTCTGGCTCCAACAGCGGTAACAACAGCGGGTCTAACGGTTCTGGCTCAAACAGCTCCAACGGCGGCAACTAAGCCGCGGTCGTGTCAATTGCCGGCGCCGGCGGTTGCCGCCGCGCAGCAGCCGCCGGCGCAGCAGCCGCCTTCGCGGCCACTGCAACGCACCTAACAGCAATAACAAGCAGCAGCTCTCAGTGAGCTTGCTACAGAAAGGATGGGTATGGAAACCACAAACGCATGGAAAAAGTACACCTCGGAGGACCTGGAGAAGCTCCAGTCGTTTACCGAACGCTACAGAAACTTTATCTCCGAGAACAAGACTGAGCGCGAGTGCGCCGCAAGCGCCATCAAACTTGCCGAGGCAGCAGGTTATATCAAGCTTTCTGACGCCATCGCTGCAGGTAAAACCCTCAAAGCTGGCGACAAAGTCTACGCAGACATTCGCGGCAAGTCCGTCATCTTTGTCCAGATTGGCACCAAATCCCTGGAAGAGGGCCTAAACATCCTTGGAGCTCACATCGACTCCCCTCGCCTGGATGTCAAGCAGAATCCTCTTGAGGAGCGCAACGAGCTGGCAACCTTTGACACCCACTACTACGGCGGCGTCAAGAAGTACCAGTGGGTCACCATTCCTCTGGCAATTCACGGCGTTCTTGCACTTAAAGACGGTAGCGTCGTAAACGTTTGCGTTGGTGAGGATCCAACCGATCCTGTTTTCTGCATCTCCGACCTTCTCATCCACTTGAGCGCTGAGCAGCTTGGAAAGACCGCTTCCAAGGTTATCGAGGGCGAGATGCTGGATCTTATTGTTGGAAACCGCCCACTTGTTTGGGGTCAGAATGGCGAGAAACCCGCTGATGCAGAGGGCGACGAGCCAAAGGAAGCTGTTAAGACTAACGTCATCAACATCCTGAAGGACCTCTACGGCATTGAGGAAGCAGACCTTCTCTCCGCTGAGCTTGAGATTGTTCCTGCAGGTCCCGCTCGCGACATGGGCTTTGACCGCTCCATGATCTTGGGCTACGGTCACGACGACCGTAGCTGCTCCTACCCTTCCCTGATTGCGCAGCTTGAGTGCGACACACCTGCTCGTACCTCCGTCACCATCCTGACCGATAAGGAAGAAATTGGCTCCGTTGGCGCTACCGGCATGAATTCCCTTTTCTTTGAGAACATCATGGCAGAGGTCCTGGCACTTGCCGGTTTTGAGTCTCCGCTTTCTCTGCGCCGCTGCATGGCTAACTCCTACATGCTCTCTAGCGACGTTTCTGCTGGTTATGATCCTAGCTTTGCGGGTAGCTTTGAAATCAAGAACTCCGCCATCATGGGTCACGGCCTTGCATTCAACAAGTTCACTGGTAGTGGCGGTAAGTTCGGCTCTAACGATGCCGATGCCGAGTACGTTGCACTGATTCGTCGCATTATGGACAACGCTGGCGTCCAGTTCCAGACCGCTGAGCTTGGCCGCGTTGACGCTGGTGGCGGCGGAACTATCGCATATATGCTGGCAAAATATGGCATGCACGTCATCGACTGTGGCGTCCCTGTTCTCTCCATGCACGCACCTTGGGAGGTTGCAAACAAGGCTGACATCTTTGAGGCATATCGTGGATACCGCGCATTCCTCGAGTTCAGCGAGTAATTAAGCTACACAAATTAGCTGTACAAACAAAACTGTGCGTACGCAAATCAAGCTAACAAGAAAGACGTGAGAGGCAAACTCTCACGTCTTTTTCTGTATCAAATCCAAGGCGAGAACCCCATCCAGCCCGCAGTGAACTGCCTCCCATTTCTTGGACACGAGAAATAGGAGTCAGTTCAAAACACACCTAAGTCAGATAATCTGTCAAAAAGACGTATACATTACGCTGAAAATACCTCTAACGCGCAGATTATCTTTATTAGGTGTGTAAAATGCCCTCATCTGAGCAGAATATCTGACTTAGGTGTGTTCCGTAGATACTAAACTTATCGATAGTTAAATTTCTTATATAAGTCTATTCATTTTCAAGCATATTAGATGAAGTTTATGCATAAAGATGCATATCAGGTAGTGCGACCGCCTAGCTGCCTAGCTACCTTGATTAGGAACATGTCGATTCTTCGGCAGAACCTACCAAAGCTGCGCTATTTTGTGCGCAAGGCCTAAAAGCCGACGCTAACACGCTGCAGAATCATAATCACCCGCATATGAACTGCCTCCCATTTCTTATGTCCAAGAAATGGGAGGCAGTTCACAGCGCTCGTAAAGGACAACTATCCCAGCAACGAAAGCACTTCTCGCTTGGCAGCCAAAAACTCTTCGCTCAAGTCAAACGATGTCAGGTCAGTAGCTTGAGCAGAACCTGCCGCCACCGTATCAGTGCAGCCCTGTGGCTCAATAACGCCTACGATCTTGGTTACCACGCCCTGAGCAGGACTTCCCGCCATCACGTAAATACGCGAAGCCATCGCAACAGCCTCATCAACGTCGTGCGTAATCACCAGTACCGAGAGACCAAACTCCTTCACGGAAGACATAAGCCACGCACGCATTTCTCGCCGTGTGAGAGCGTCAAGCGCCGAGAAGGGCTCGTCCAGCAGCATGATGTCTGAGCCGATAAGTGCCGTGCGCAGGAACGCAACACGCTGTCTCATGCCGCCTGAGAGCTCGTGAGGCCAGCTTTGTGCCACGCGCTCAAGTCCGCCGCGCTCCAGCATCTCCTGGGCCCGTGCGCGTGCCTCAGCGCGCGAGACGCCCTTCAGCTCAAGCGGAAGTGCTACGTTGTCGATGATTCGTTTACTTGGGATGAGCAAATCCTTCTGGAGCATGTAGCCGATGTGGCCCGGATGACCCGTGACGTCGGAGCCATGCAGCAGCACCTTGCCCTCTTGCGGCTGCAAAAGCCCCGCAAGCGCGTGGAGTAGCGTAGTTTTACCACAGCCCGAGCGACCAACCAGGCAGGTGATTGTACCCGGTTGCAGCTCGATTGAGATGTCCTGAGCAACTACCTGGCCGTTTCCCCAGACCAGCGTAAGGCTGCGTGCTTCAAGCACCGGAGCATTTTGTTGCGGACCGCATGCAGCCACAGCTCCAAGGTCCTTCTCGCCAGGAGCTTCTACGGTTGCACTCTCTGTTATGTCAGTAGTTTGCTTATCCAAGGTACTCACTAGTAAATCCTGCAGATGGATCAATCTTATTCTCTAGCAGCTGCTGGTTATTGAGCCAGGTATAGAAACGCTGCCAACGAGCGGAGTCAATAACGCCCCACTTCTCGGCGTCGTCAATATACTTAGCAGCCAAGAACTTCTGAGAGGCTTTAACCAGGTCAGCGTCAAGTTCTGGAACAGCTTTGAGCAAAATCTCTGCTGCCTCGTCTGGGTTAGAAACGCAGAACTCGTAACCCTTTCTTGCGGCGCTCAAGAAGGCCTTAACAGCATCTGGATTCTCTTTTGCAAAACCATCGTTTACCGCAATAACTGGCGTATAAAAGTCAAAGTTTTGATCAATAGCAGCAAAGGCAAAATAGTTGTACGCAAAGTTCTGAACACGAGCGTTTTGAACAGCCCACTGCTCGTACACCCAAACAGCATCAAACATCTTTGCTTTTAAGCCTGATACCTCGTCGTCTACCTCGTAAGGTACCATCTTAAGCGTTGAAGGGTCTCCACCGTCGGATTCCATAACAGACCTGATAGTAGCCTGTTCAACAGGGAGATTCCACGTAGCGTAAGTGCGGTCATTAAGGTCTCGCGGACGAACAATGTGATCCTCTTCACGGCTCATAATGCCCGAAAGATTGTGCTGAATGATAGCGGCTACCGCGGTATACGGCAGCGGATTAGATGACGAGAGGCTGTTAGCAATATAGTCCTGGTAGGTAACGCCCATCTGAGCGCCACCCGCACCAATCAGCGCGTCCGCACCGTCAGCAGGTGGCTGCTGAATGGTTACCTTGAGACCAGCCTCGTCAAAGTAGCCTTTCTCCTGTGCTACATAAATGCCGGTGTGGTTGGTGTTTGGAGTGTAGTCCAGAGCAAACGTAATCTCTGTAGCTCCACCGGAATTCCGCCCACCGCCCTTGCTGCTGTTAGACGGAGCGGAAGGCTGCTCAAGCGAGCAACCTGCGCAAAGACCTGCTGTCGAGAAACCCATCGCAGCTAGAAAGCCTTTTCTTGTTATACCCTTGCGATTAGATGCGTTCATGCGTGTAATCACTTCTTTCTTTGAGTTCCGTCAAAATTACCGCGCGGATTCCTTGGTTTTCTGAGAGGTATCCCAAGGTAGCGCTCGCTTTTGGACAAGTTCTACGAGCTTCATCAACACCAGTGACAATGCAGAAACCACCACGATTGCTGCAAACATCCTGTCGTACGCAAATGCTTTTCTGACGCGTGTCATATAGACGCCCAGTCCAGCGTCGCCTCCCAGCCACTCTGCAATTACTGCGCCAATTACGGCGTAGGTCACGCTCATTTTGAGTCCCGAGAAAAACTGTGGTGCAGCGGCGGCCAATTTGACGTGCCAGAAAATCTGCCAACGACTAGCTCCCATGGTGGTCATTAGATCAACCATATCGGGATCAATTGATTTAAATGCCGAGTTCAACGCCACGGTAATAGGGAAAAACGTTGAAATAGCCACAAGAACAATCTTTGGCAAGAGGCCATACCCCAGCCAAAGCACCAAAAGTGGCGCAATGGTCACAATAGGAATAGTTTGCGAGATAGTTACAAGTGGAGAAAGCAGCTTGTCCAGCGTTTTGAAGAAGTCCATAAGGACCGCAAGCGCAAAGCCAATAAGTACTCCAATGGCCAGACCAACGAGGGATTCTAGAAGCGTAATCCCCGTGTGAGTCATAAGAAGCTGAAAATCCTTGACCAGTGCAAATACAACCTGAACAGGAGTTGGAACAAGGTAATTTGGAATAATTCCTGCAACAATAACAAGCTGCCAGAGCACAAGAAAAGAAGTAAGGGATATGGTTTGCAGTGTAAACTGAGAAAGTTTTTTCATATGCCCTCCTTCTTGTAGTGCGTAAGGACGGCATTGAATCCCTACGCTGGCATTACCCAGATCAGGTTAATGGGTCGCAACATACGGTGTTGCCTCTCAGCCGGGCCATTTCCCAGCTCCCCGTTTTAATTATTATAGCGCGGACGTCTCTAACATCAAATAAATAGTTAAACAATCCCGAAACAGTGCACTTTAAAGTCCTATACCCCGAAGCCACGCGCTCCTAACCCAACGGGCTAACCCAAAAGCTCCTTAAGTCCCAGCTTATCTGCCTCAGTAATTTGACGTACAACTTTTGCTGGAGATCCAACAGCAAGAGAATTATCTGGAATATCTTTAGTGACCAGGCTATTAGCACCAATGACGCAATTATTGCCAATAGTTACACCAGGAAGCACCGTTACATTTCCACCAAACCAGCAGTTATCCCCTACCGTAATAGGCAAAGCTCGCTCATACCAAGCGTTTCTCTCCTCGGCGTCTAAAGGATGCTGAACGGTGTACGCCTTAAATTGAGGCCCCACAAAACTATGGGCACCAAAGGTAATGGGCGCGCAATCCATCAGGTATGCTCCGTGGTTGATAAAGCTGTGTGGGCCAATCTTGATGTTGAAGCCATAATCAACATTAAAAGGAGAAACTGCTGCGCTTCCCTCTCCCAATTCGCCGAGAAGTTCGGTCAAAATCTGACGACACTTTTCTTTATCGCTTGGGCGAGTCTGGTTAAACTCCCAGGCAAGATCCTTAGCACGCCAAAAAGCTGCGCTTTGTTCTGCATCAGCTTCACCGCCACACCACTCACCTGCACTCATACGCTCAAGCTTTGATTTCTTATTATCTGAATTTGCGGTGGTCTGCTTTGGATCAATATCGTACATAGCTAACTCCTTGTGCTTCTTTATGTAACAGCAAGAAGTGTAATAAAAGAAGAGCCCCTGACGAGGCTCTTCTCGGCTAGTTTAAAGTTCTTGTAACCAACTACATTGCATCAAAAACATTTACCCACTTAAGCAGGAACTCTGTTTCTTTTACACGACCGCGTGCAAGCTCTGCTGCAGCAATAATGCCAAGCCAATCGTTTACATACTGACGTGTGCAGCCCTGCTTGGTGCAATAAAGATTGATGTACTTCTCGGCAAGCTCCTCATCACCATGAAGAAGCAGGTGCAGATACGTTGTAGCGCAGTCTGCAGCGCCATTACCCTGTGTTGCGTGGGCCCAGTCAAGAATTACTGGAGCGCCATCCTCGGTGAGAATAACGTTGGAAGGAACAAAGTCACCGTGGCAGACCTTAGTGTGAGGCTTCATACCGTCAAGCTTAAGCAGAAGCTCATACCTTGTAGCCTCATCAAGAATGTCTGGAATACTATTAATCATTCGGGTGAACTTATCTTTTTGGCGAGTCAGAAGTGGCGCCTTATGAGCGTGGATGGCCAGCTCAATATCAACAAACTTATTGAGGTACTCATCCTCTTTTTCTGGATGCTCCTCAATCAGCTGCCTAATTGTTTTGCCTTCAACTTTTCTGGTTGAAACAGCCCAGCAATTACCAACCTTACTGATCTCTGCAAGAGCTGGAACGTTAATACCGGCCTGTTCAGCACGAGTGAGGTTTAAAGCCTCATTCAGAATATCAGCAGAAGGCTTACTTCCGCTGAACACCTTAACGACTGTGTCTCCGTTGTCGTACACAACTTTGTTATTACGCTCGACAATTACCTTTTTATCAGCTTTGAGCTCCATAACAACCTCCAATAAGGTACTCATGCAGATACTCACTATCCACCTAGTAGTATTGTCGTTCTTCTCTAACTTCTCCTGGCGAGAAGAACACTCTTATTGGTTAAACGGTTGGCAAATTCGGCGAACGTAAACATTCCCAGTTAAAACTAGAAATTGTCCTTCTAACAAAAATCCCCCACTTTCTATGAAAGCGGGGGATCTGCATACAAGGTGTATGTATGTTACTTACTGGTCCTTACGAGTGCGAGCATATGCTCCAACACCAACAAAACCAGCACCAACCGTAGCAAACGCAACCATAGCTACAACACTTGCATCACCAGTGTCAGGTGTGCGGTGCTTACGCTTCTTACCAGGCTTCTCTGGAGTTGGGGTTGGGGTTACTGGAGTCTCGGTGTTTGTAATGGTAAAGCCATTAGCCATATCACCAGTAATCTCTGAAGTGTAACCCTCAATAGCATCCTCAGAGACGGTGTAAGCGATAGCGTGGCCATCTGCTGCGTAAAGATTTACACCAGCAAATGAACCGGTCCAGTTATTTGCCTCAGAAAGAACAACGGTCTGACCAGTGTCAACACCATCAGCAAGAAGGTGAACGGTTACGGAATCCTTCTTTGTACCGTTCCAAACCTTGGTTACTGGGACATCACGAGTTACAGGAGCGTCAGCCTTGTTAGTAAGAGTTGTAACATTGCCGTTAACCTCAGGAGTCTGAGCAGTCCAACCATTTGGTGTGGACTCCTGGAAGGTCAGAGTAACGTTATCTGGAAGTCCAGTAAAGGTGTGCTCCCAGTTATTAGCTGCGGAAAGCTCAACAGAGTCAACGCGATAACCATCAGCAACAAGGTAAACAGTGAGCTTCTCTGGAATAACTGCGTCTGGATTTGCAGAAGTATCCCAAACCTTCTTAACAGTTACATCCTGAGTGCCCTCTTCACCGGTAATAACGGTACCGTTGGAACCAATACCGCCACCACGCTGTGCAGTGTTGCCATAAATGAGCAACTTAGCCTTATTCTGTGCAGCATTAATTGACTCGTGGCGTGGGTTGGATTCAAGTGCGAGCATATCGGTATTGTTGACGATATTGCTTACCTCTTCAGTGGTGTGACGTGCAGCAGCTGGATCTGCATCACCAACGATGGAAGGAAGGTTGATAGTAACAGCACCGTCCTTTGTCCAGTGAGCAGAAGCACCACCAAGCATGTAATCAGAAATAGTTGCACCGCCGCTATAACCTGCGCCGCGAACAGTAGCAATCTCATCGGCGGCACCATTTGCGGTGTTATTGAAGAAAGCTACACCGTTCTTAGAATGGAACTCTGCATCACCAGTTGGACAGAACCATGCGCCGCCACCAATAACTGTTGCAGTGTTGTCCTTAATAAGTGCGTTATTGATATGAAGGACATAAGGAACAGAAGCAACGTAAACTGCGCCACCCTGATCATTTGCTGTGTTATTGATAATTTCGCCAGCATTAAGAGTTGCATTAGCAGATGCAATATAAATACCAGCACCAACACCCTTATCACCAAGCTGGTTGGTGTCATTACTGGTGGCCTTGTTTCCGTCAATAGAACCACCGTTCATGGTGAAGCCAGCACGGTAGATATTTGGCCAGTTATTCCATGGTGCAGCAGCATTTGAATATGGCATCTTACGATTACCAGCAACGCCTACAAACTGGTCATACGTAGCTACACCGCCACCAGCAATGCCAGCAGTATTGTTCTTGATGATGCCGTTGTTCATTACAACGTTGCCGTTCCAGGCTACATAGATACCGCCACCAGACTCAGAAGCAACATTATTAGTAATAGAGCCGCCGTTGAAGGTAAAGTCTGCCTTTGACTTAGAGTCGCCATAGTAAACATTACCTGCATACACATAGACGCCCGCACCGTCAACAGACTTGTTATTAGTGATATATCCACCACCCATAGTGGCTGTTGTTGTCTCACCATTCGGATTCAAAGCATAGAGCATCAGACCACCAGAGGAATTAATGGTAGAAGCATTGCCACCAGTGATGGTTCCGCCAGTCATAGTGAAATCAGCATTTTTTACCAAAACGCTACCAGAGTACTGATTGGTAAGAGTGGTGTTCTGAATAGTACCGTCACGGAGCTCACCTGTTGCACCATTTGCAACAGTAACCGCACCACCAAGAGCGTTGTCAACCGTGCTGTCCTGAATGGTGCCGCCAGCCATAACAAACTTTGCACCAGCACCAGTGGTGAGAACTACGCCGTTATTTCCTGGATAAGGTTTTGCCTTACCGTTTTTAATAACGCCACGAAGCAAGGTAAAGCTACCACGGTTCTCAACGGCAAATGCAGTGTTGTTGCCATTAATGGTGGCACCATCAAGAGTAACTGCACCGCCAGAAGCAATCTTGAACATATAGAAATGATTAGAGCCGGTCATGGCACTGGTAATAGTTCCAGTACCCATCAGCCTAATGTTCTTATTAGCTGGAACCTGGACTGGAGCAGTAATGGTAAAGTCTGCGTTCACCTGAACGATAGACTGTGAACCATCTGCTGGAGCAGCAGCAATAGCAGCCAGCAGCTCAGCCTCTGAGGTAACAGGGGTGGTGTCTGCAAGCGCTTGCTTTGCAAATCCTCCAACGAGCGAAAGTGCTAGCACAAATGTAGCAACAATCGCCATGCTCCAACGTGAAAGCCTTTTCATGGCAAAACTCCTTGCGCTTAGGGAGCCTGTAGTGACAAACAATAAAACAATTAATATAAAAGCGTAAAACAGTACAACTTTAGCGTACTTTACTCTTCTTTGTCTAGCTGCTCAGGCTCTTCTGGGCGATGTTTTAGGCGATCGTATTCTTCTTCGGTCAAAACATCTTCAATTCGCAGGTTAACACCAGAAACTTCAAGGCCTGTCATACCGGTGATTTTCTCGACAATCATACGCTTAACGTCTTCAAAAATCTGAGGTGCATAAGAACCATATTTAATAAGAACAGACACGGTAACAATTAACGAACTATCAGGCTGCACTTCAACAGTGACACCTTTAGCTGTATCAGATGCGCCAAGAACGTCTTGAACCCTGTTAAGCCAGTTTCCACGAGCGCCCACCACGTTGGGGACATCGCGAAGAGCCAACGAAACGATCTTCTCGACAACTCCACCAGAAAATGTTAGAGAATCTGCATCCTCAAGATCTGCATCGGAGGGAACATCTGTTGTTTCTTCTGCAGGAACAATTTCTTCAGAGGTGGTCTCTTGCGAATTAGTAAGCTCTTCTGCCACAGCTCTCTCCTATCTAGTTTCTGTCCGTAAATAAGGAACGAATCTTTGCCAAAATGGTTGCCTTTCCGTCAAAGATCTGACCAATGGCAACTCCTACCAGTACAAACAATGCAACAACCAGCATTTTAAAAAGGCCAAACGTAAACAAAAGAATTGCAAACAATAGGCCTAAAAATCCACCAATAATGGCACCCGGATGGCCAACGACATATTTTTTGCACTGTTCTTGTATCTTTTGGAAAAAGCTTTTATCCATTGTCTTTGACCTCCTTTGCGTCTGGCTCTGAAATGCTCAATCGAATGTCTTGACCAGTCTGCTGCGCAGAAGCCTGATTGGAAGGCTGTTCATACGTTTGCTCTTCTACAATCTCTGGTTCTGGCACAACCCCTTTTGACTGCGACGAAGACGCACCTTCTTCATCTTTTGGCGAGAAGGAACTTGGCTTGATAAAAGAAAGATTGATGCTAGAGACACAAGGTCCGCACACGATAGCAAGACCAGACTGAAGAGCGTTATAGAACTCAGAGCCCTTTGCAGTAACATCAACAGGCTCTTTAGGGAGAATATCAATCTGTACAGCTACAGAATTATTCTTAGAAATCTGCACGTTAACACGGTGTGCAAGGCAAGTTCCATCTTCTTCAATAATATGGGCTGCCTGAGAAGAAATGGCATCTTTAGTGACGGAGATTGTTCCGCCCTCAACAGTGGCCACCGTGAGCTTTACCGTTTTTCTAATAAATAGAGCTCTGAACAACACCACAACAAGACCAAAGATGCTAATAGCCGCACAAGCGTTAAGCGCAATAAGGTATGGCTTGGTGAACAAGAGGTTAGTTGCCTGATGTGTCCAAGGACCAAACCACGTTAAGGCAAGAGCTAAAAATACAAATGCACTTGCAAGAACATAGAGTATGTAGCAAAAACGCTTGAAGCCGCTCATGGCACCTCCACTTTCTTTTATATAAACAGTTTAACCCCAATACCGGACAAAAAGAGAATATAAAAACTGCCTCCCGGCGGAAGGCAGTTTTTAGTCTGTATATACCGTTAGCAGAAAACGAACTTAAGCGTTCTTCATAACAACGGAGCGGACAACTCCCGCCGCGTCATCACAGGAATCAAGAACAGTCTCCATGCGGTCAAAAATACGAAGCCAAGCAACCGTGTGGCGACCAGGCATTTCATCACGGAACAGGCGGGACAGTGCGTTGTGGTAAATAAGGTCTCCCTCGTCCTCAACGTGACCAACGGCAATGGCCTTCTCCATAACGGTAGAATCTTTCTTGTAATCGCTCAAAACACTCAGCATCTCCTGGACCGTCTTGCATGCGCGAAGGGTAAGTTCAGCAAGCTGCATAGCCTCTTTACGAGTGTCGTCAACGTTAAAGAGATCAAGACGCTCTGCAACAGAATTCATTCCGTCAACAATGTCATCAAGACGAAGAGCCAAATCGGAGATGTCCTCGCGCTCAAATGGAGTGACAAAGGAAGCGTAAAGCTCCTTCATAATGTGCTGGACCTTCTCGTCACACTCGCGCTCGTAAACCTTCATCTGAGGAATACGCGCGGCAGTCTCAGGATAGCCTTCCATAATGACCGCATACTCTTCAGCGGTTTCTACAATTTTGTCGCCAAACTCGCGGAACATGGTGTAGAAGACGTCCTCTTTTGGCTTACCTAGCATGAATCCTCCAATAAAGTTGAGTGGTTCAATAGAACTCGTAAAAGACAGTTATATGTACTTAGAAAATCATCAGGAACAGTTTTGCAAAAAGAAAACCAATAAGTCCGCAGCCAGGGAAAGTAAACACCCATGCTGCAACCATTTCTTTTGCAACGCCCCAGTTAACTGAACGAATATTTTTTGCAGCACCCGCGCCCATCATGGCGGTCATTTTTGTATGAGTTGTTGAAACAGGAAGACCAGTCAGTGTGGAAAGCAGCAAAGATGCAGATGCCGAGAAGGACGCGGCAAAGCCCTGATAACGCTCAAGCTTTACCATTTCCATTCCGACTTTTTTAATAATCTTTCTTCCGCCAATTGCGGTGCCGATAGACATAAGAGCAGCACACAGTACCTGCAGCCAGAGCGGGAACACATCTGCACCAGCAGCTCCATGACCTGCGGAAAGTGCAATTGCAAGCATAGCAATGGACATGAACTTCTGACCGTCCTGTGCACCATGCATAGCCGCAACAAATGCTGAGCCAACAACCTGCAAATGGCCAAACATCTCATCAGCGCGCTGTCGATCAACGTTTACGCAAAGCTTGTTAATTGCTTTAACAATGATCCAACCAGCGGCAAAACCAAGCGTTGTAGAGAAGAACAATCCAATTAAAACCTTGCTCCACTCGCCCCAGTTAACAGCTCCAAAATCACCATGAATAGCAAGTGCTGCACCGGTGAGACCTGCAATAAGGGCGTGTGACTCAGAAGTTGGAATACCTAAAGCCCAAGCTCCTACTGCCCAAGTAACAATACCAACACAGCCTGCGGCAAGAGCAACAAGAGCCTCATGGTTATTGCTACCAAAGTCAACCATACCCAGAATTGTGTCTGCAACTGCAGTTGAAATGAGGCACATAGCCACCAAACCAACAAAGTTGCATACAACACTCATGAAAATTGCATGGTTAACTTTAATTGAACGAGTTCCAACAGCCTCCGCAATAGCATTAGCCGCATCGGTTGCACCATTTACAAAGATGCATCCAAAAACAAGGACAATGACGAGGGCCAAAAACGGATTGGCAACCAACATCTCAAAAAAGTGTCCGAGGGTTATCATTCGGTACCTTTCAAGCCACTTTCATAACGGGACAATGATAATCGAAATATCGTTCAATTATGTTTAAAAACATTCGAATAGCTAAATAAGCGCAAGTTGTTTCTTACGCCCTGCCTTCCCACTTATGAAAATGCAAACTGACTCGGGAGAGCTACCGAGTTAACCCAGAAGAGTTGCCTCAAAAGGACACCTCAGGTTACTAGGCAAGCTTTTTGATAATAGCTGCAGTAATTCTGGCTGAGCGCTCAGAAGCCTCACGCTCAAACGTCAAATAATCAACGCTTGAAGTAGTGCCGGGCTTATCGGACATAAGCCTAATCACCACAAACGGCGTGTGGTTAAGCCAAGCAACCTGAGCAATTGAAGCGCCCTCCATCTCGCAACAGTCAGCACCAAACGTTGTGTAAATGTGGTCTGCTAACTCTGATGAACTTACAAACTGATCTCCTGAAGCAACGCGGCCAGAAATAACCTGCAGTTGAGGAGCTACTTCTTTTGCCGAAGCAAGAGCATGCTCAACTAGAGCATCATCTGCTGTAAACGAGAAGACCGGAAGGCCTGGAATTTGACCAGCGGCAAAATTGAGAGGACCAACGTTCATATCGTGTTGAACTAAATCTGAGGAGATAATAATATCCCCTACCTGTAGCTTAGGGTTTAAAAGTCCTGCAATACCAGTATTAATAACATGTGTTACTGCAAACGTATCAATCAGAATCTGCGTGCATGCCGCCGCATTGACCTTGCCAATTCCCGACTGTACAACAACTACAGGGACTTCTCCCAAAAGACCTTCAACAAATTGCATACGAGCCTGCTCATAGATGCGCTCAATGGTCATCTGCTCTTTAAGCAATGCAACCTCAGGCTCCATGGCTCCAATAATGCCAATTTTCATGTTAGGCTCCTACTCCTGCTAGCCAACTGGAACCAGCCAGGGCTCGTACAATTTTGTCACGTACACTCATTTCGCTTGCATCATCTTTAATATGAGCGTGAATAATAACAGTGATGCCAGCATCGGCAACGCTTGCAGCCTCAACCTCAATGGGGAACGTTCTATCAAGTTGAGATGCAACGCTCTCTTGGACTGTCTCGATAATTTCTTGAGTTACTGCCTCTAAATCTGCTGTTGGTTTAAGCACAATAGTTACAGGAACCTCAGTTACGTCCCATCTTGTACGATGTACCAGTGCGGTTTTATTGAGAACAGAGTTAGGGATAATATCCACTTTACCGCCGCGGTCGCGCACAATAGTAGAGCGCCAGTTCATGTCGATGACCTCGCCGGAAATGTTTCCAATGCTTACCTGGTCTCCTGGCTTAACTACACCTCCCAGCATAAGACCCAAGCCTCCCACCAGGTTAGAAATGGTGTCCTGCAGACCAAAAGACAAGGCAATGGAGGTAACTCCCAAGGCGGTTACAAATGCTGTCGGCTGAATACCAAAAACAGGCTGCAATACCGCGAGAATAGCAAACGCCCAGATAATTCCACGGATTATGTTGACAAAGATAGATGCCGACGGCAGTTTAGATGAATCCAAGGCCTTTCTTGAGAGCTTTATTGCAAAATGCTCAATCAAAAATGCAATGAAAAACACCACTACAAAGGTAACTACTCTGAAAATGAAATCTTGTGGAGTGAGGCCCAAGATCAAGCCGTCATGCATTAACACCATGGCTATCCCTCAATTTTTACAATCGGAGCAAAGCCCTTCATGAGCTTCTTTGTCTTATTAGTACGCGTAAACTTGACCTCAATAGTATCGCCCTGAACTGCTAAAACAACGCCTGGACCAAAGGTCTTGTGAGAAACCTGGTCTCCCACAGCAAAACTTGCAGAAGCGCGGGCTGGGTCTTTCTGAATAGGAGCTGTACGTGGAGCTGGAGCACCGCCGGTAGAGCGCGTGCGAGAACCAAAAACGTTTCCACCGTAGACCTCGGAGCCGCGACCAGAGCCAAAGGTTCCATGACGGTCTCCTCGCTTTGCCCAACCAACTCCAGAAAAACCTGCAGAACCAACACCAATAGCTTTTACGTGCTCTTGGGGGATTTCTCCCACAAAACGCGATACAGGATTTGCCTGAACAGAGCCGTAAGTCCTTCTGGTAGATGCGTACGTCAAATACAGACGCTTGCGCGCACGCGTAATAGCAACATAGGCAAGTCTGCGCTCTTCTTCTAACTGAGCTGCTTCTGCCTCATAATTTGCATGAGGGAAGATTCCCTCTTCCATGCCAGCAACAAATACTGCTGGGAATTCCAGTCCCTTTGCAGCGTGAATGGTCATGAGCGTTACTGCAGAGGTAGAACCATCCAAGCTATCCAGGTCAGAGCGAAGCGCCAGCCATTCCATAAAGGCCGGAAGCTTCTCTGCCACAACCTGTGGATGCAAACTCTCCTCCTGAAGCGCAGGAGCTATCTCTTCAGCAGCACCAGCAAGCGCGCCGGTAGCAGCATCAAAACCAGCCTCACTCAGCGAAGCTGCATCTTGCGCATCAAGCGCTCCAGCTTCTCTGAGCTGCTGCAGACTCTCAAGCGCTTCTTCAACGTCATCGTGTGACTCATCAAACTCTGCTGCAACCCCAAAGAACTCTCGAATGTTCTCGATACGTCCATCAGCCTCAATGGTATGCTCCGCCTCAAGTGCCCGAATAAGACCTGAGCGATCAATAATTGCCTCCACAACCTCATCAAGCTCACCGTCAATATGACGGCCATGCTCAATTGCAGACGTGAACTCTACCAGCGCATTTCTCACCTTTGCGGTAAAAATGCCTTCTTCCATCACGCATGCTTCACATGCTGAGAAGAACGACAAACCGTTATGCAGTGCGTATGTCTGAATCTTTTGAATACTGGTTGCACCAATACCGCGTCGAGGCGTGTTAATAACGCGCAGCGCAGCCATATCATCATCTGGATTGACGACAACTTTGAGGTACGCCATGACATCTCTGATTTCTGCGCGATCAAAGAATCGAGTGCCGCCAACAATCTTGTAAGGAACACCAGCTCTGAGCAACATATCTTCGAGAATACGAGACTGGGCGTTGGTGCGATAGAAGACGGCTATGTTGTCGTACGATGTACCCTTATCGTGCAGTTTTTCTATCTCGGAGCCAATCCACGCGCCCTCATCACGCTCATCAGATGCCTGATACACCTGGATTTTCTCGCCATCTCCCTCATCAGTAAAAAGACGCTTTGGCTTGCGGTGAGAGTTGTGCGCAACAACTGCATTGGCAGCGGCCAAAATATGTCCCGTTGAGCGGTAGTTTTGCTCTAGCTTAACTACAACTGCTTCCTCATAGTCTTTCTCGAACGCCAAGATGTTTTTAATGTCTGCTCCGCGCCACGAATAAATGGACTGGTCATCATCGCCAACAACCATAAGATTGCGATACTTGGATGCCAAAAGCTTGGTAATTGCGTACTGGACGCCGTTGGTATCCTGATACTCGTCAACGTTGATATAACGGAAACGCTCCTGGTACTTAGCAAGCACGTCTGGGTACTTGGAGAGCAGCTCAAACGCCTTAACCAAAAGATCATCAAAGTCCATAGCATTAGCTTTGTCCAGACGCGTCTGGAGGGCACGATACACGCGAGCCACCACGTGATCCATAGGACTTGCTGCCTGAGCCTCTACATCATCAGGATACAGAAGTGCGTTCTTAGCAGCAGAAATCTTAGAGCGGATGGAGTTGAGTGGGAACTGTCGAACATCAATATCTAAATCAGACAGAATGGTCTTTACCAGGCGCTTTGAATCGTCATCATCATAGATGGCAAAGTTAGGCCCATAGCCGAGACGCTCACCATCTTCTCTGAGCAAACGAACACACATAGCGTGGAACGTGCAGACCCACATGCCGCGAATATTGTTAGGAAGCAGCGCCTCAAGGCGCTCACGCATCTCTGCTGCAGCCTTGTTAGTAAACGTAATAGCAAGAATCTGCCAAGGACGAACTCCCTCGTCAGCAATCATGTGCGCAATTCTAAACGTCAAAACACGCGTCTTGCCCGAGCCAGCTCCTGCAAGAACCAACAGAGGTCCCTGAGTTGTCATAACCGCCTGATACTGGGCAGGATTTAAACCTTCAAGATCAATCTGCATTGCGCCATCCTTGTGTCAATCATTCTTAGAGTAAAAGTGTACCCCGATAACCGGACATTAATTGTGCTCGTTTCTGTTGGCTCCACAATAAAAAACCGGCCTTCGCAAGAAGACCGGTTTATCTGCATAAATGCTGCTAGTGAACTTCTGTGCACGTATAGCGAGAAGATCTTCTACTCCAAACGCATGCTTAGTTTGTTGAGTTTGTCTGACGACTCTTTACGCGAGCAACAACAGCCAGTGCAATCACGCCACCTGCGACACATGCCATAACAATAGCGCTAAGCGAGTGATTCTCATCACCAGTGTATGGAAGCACAGAGCCTCCATAATACGGGATAGCTGCAGGATTTGGAGCTCCTGGGAAGCTTGGCGTCAGAGGACCGCTAGGGTTGCCTGGGGTAACAGGGTTTTCTGGGGTGGCTGGATTTTCTGGAGTAGCAGGGTTCTCTGGGGTAACAGGAGCAACTGGCTCTGGCTCCCACTCTGCAACAAGAACAACCTTAGGAGTGGTGGTAGTAAGAGTTACCTGGTCTCCTGCCTGGTAGGTGGTACCGTCAAGCTTCCAGCCCTTGAAAATGTAGCCCTCACGAGTTGGGACGGTAGCAGAAACAGTCTCGTTCTTAGGATCAGTGAGCGAGTCAGCGGTGTTGCTATCAATACCAAAGTAACCGCTCTGTGCTGCAGGAGCTCCAGTACCGCCGTTTGCGTCGTAGCTGAGCTCATACTCCTGGTTCCAAACAGCAGTCAGGGTATAAGGGCTTCTCATGTTAAAGACCGTAGTCTCAGAAACATAGCGCTTATCGCCAGCTGGGTTATTGTTAGCATCTGCAGGAACAGCAGAAGCACCAACATAGCGGAAGTGGTTATCAACGTAAGAACGCTTCCAGAACTCAAACTTGTAACCATCGCGGACTGGCTGGTCTTCAATGATGTTGTACTCAGCAAAACCATAGGTACGAGGGTTGTTTGGAGTCTTAGACTCTGTATAGGTTGCGTTGCCGTAGATGGTGCCACCATTTGCATCGTAAATGAGCTGGTTAACTGCGGATGGCGTAGGTGTTGGAGTTGGAGTTGGGGTGGTCTCTGCTGGAATAACGTGGATGTGGTAGCCAACCCACATAAGGTGAGTGGTGTTACCGCCAACATTAGCAGGATCAGAGGAATCTCCCTGCATAGTAACAAGGAAGAATGCCGTAACAGGCTGGTTAGCAGGGGTTACCTTACGACCGGTAAACTCAAAATAGAACTGACCACCATTGTTAGTTACGGTATTGCTATTTCCGTAGAAAGCATAGGTAAAGTCATAATCAGTAGCAGGGAGCTCAGGATAAGCACCTGCGGTGACCAGCGTAGTGGTTACGCCAAAAGGAGCAAAACCAGGACGAGTGGTGGTGTAGTGGGAATACGCACCAGTGTCTCTAATGGTCTGGCCAACGCGAACAACAATCTCGCCATACTGACCAGGAACAGGAGTCTGGTGGCCAGAACGCTGAGGGTTGTCTGTAAGAACCCTGGATGTATCGGCATTACCGTCAGCCGAGAAAACAGAAACCTTTACACCTGGTGTAGATGTATCAATAGGATCTGCAAATGCAAGTTTAGGTGCAGAAACTGCAAGAATTGCAACAAACGCAAGTGCAAGTGCACACGCAATTCTCTGAAGCGTCTTAATGTGGCGCATAAAACCTCCTGGAACTATTACAAGTAATTACGTACTCTTACGGCCAAAATTCAGCTGCAAGAGCATATAGGACAAGGCAACTCTTAGTAAATGAACCCAGAGCGATTACATATATCTTTCATAGGTTTTCCACGTATTTTCCATATGTTTTGGCATAAAAAAGCGCGGCGAGAAACTCACCGCGCTTGAATGCATATGTTGTAACGCTTATCAGTTAAAAACTTACTTAACAAGCAGGAAGTATGCGATAACTGCAATACCCAGAATAATGCGATACACGCCAAAAGGCTTGAAATCATGCTTGCGGACATAGCCCATAAGCGCACGAACCATAACAAGCGAAACAATAAAGGCTACCAAGCAACCAACACCCAAAATAATTGCCTCGGAAGCAGTGAAGGTGTTGCCCTTCATAAAGTAGCGCACAAGCCTCAAAGCAGAAGCGCCGGCCATAGTAGGAATTGCCAGGAAGAACGTAAACTCAGCAGCTACAGCCCTTGAACAACCAAGTGCCAAGCCGCCAAGAATGGTTGCACCTGATCTTGAAGTGCCTGGAACAATTGCAAGTACCTGGAAAACGCCAATGCCAAGTGCGGCCTTCCAGTCAAGATTGTCAATGTCTTGCACGCGGGCCAGGTTGTCGGCTGAAGGGGCCTTCAGGGATGCGGCGGCGTCTGGACGCATGTGTTTACCGCGAGGTGCTTCAACCTTTACAGTTGCAGCGACCTTCTCGCGATGTAGCTCAAGCACAATGAAGATGATGCCGTAGAAAATAAGGGTTGCAGCAATAACAAAAGGGCTTCCAAGATGCTCTTCGATGAAGTCGTTGAGCGGCAGACCAATTGCTGCTGCAGGAACGCAGCTAACCACCACTTTTGCCCAGAGTTTCCAGGTAGAGCGCTTCTCGTCCTTAGATTTCTTTGGCGAGAAGGGATTAAGCTTGTGGAAAAATCCCACACATACTGCAAGAATTGCGCCAAGCTGAATAACAACTAGGAACATATTCCAGAAGTCTTCAGAAACATTGAGTGGTAAGAACTGATTGAGTAGCAGCATATGGCCTGTTGATGAGATGGGTAGCCACTCGGTAATACCCTCAACCACGCCAAATAACGCTGATTTAAGCGCTTCAATCCACAAAATTGCCGACTCCACTAAAACCTCCTTGGGGACTGATTACGAACCTATTGTACGCAATCCGTTCGCCCTTTCTTTTTCTACCGTTCACGGCTTTATCTAACGACTTTACTACTTTAAAAGTGCCTTGTTTTCTGCAAAGTTGGCATTTGGAGCCAAAAACAAGTAGAATTGACACCCTCGCACGAGCGGAGAGAAGCGATTATGCGTATTTTGGAGGTCAAGTGTTATCTGACCTCGCGCTTGAAGCCAGTAATGAGTGGATAGCACAACATGCGTACTAATCGGAAGCCCCAATCGCGGAGGTCGATTTGAACAAATATATGCGTCATAGACGCTTACCTTCATGCTCTACCCTTATGACAGCACTTCTTGTAGCAGTGCTTGTTGCTAATACCTTTTTGTTTGGCGTCTCAAGAGCTCAGGCAGAGACTCTTGAAGAGCTCCAGGCCAAGGTAGAGCAGACCAATTCTGATTATGATGCCGCTAACCAACGCGTAGCTGAGCTGCAAAAGCAGATTGCAGACAATGAGGCACGTATTGCAGAGATTGAACAGCAGCTCCCAGAGCAGCGCTTAAAAGCTGCAGAGTCTATTAGAGCTATGTATCGTATGCAGCAGGGCTCCATGGGAATTATTGATCTGCTTTTATCGGCAGATAACTTTAATGATTTGATTGCTGTTGTTCAGTATCTTGAGATTATCCAGAACAAAAATTCAGATGCTATCAACCACCTTGTTGACCTTAGCAAAGAGCTTTCTGAGACTCAGTCATCTTTAAATGCACAGATGGCAGAGGCAGAAGAGCAGAAGAAGGCTGCTGAGGATGCTATGAATGCAGCAATTGCAACAAGAGAGCAGTTGCAAGCAGAGCAGGCTGCGCAGGCAGCAGCAGAGGCAGCAGCTGCAGAAGAGGCGCTGAAAGAAGCTTCTACTGAGACTACCTTTACCAACGCTTCTGGTAACACCACTGAGGTCACTACCCCATCAACTCCTTCGGCTCAAAATGTTGACTGGTCAAGCGATAAGACCAACTTTGTAAGCAGCTGGGGCGCTCGAATTGATGCGTATCTTGCTGGCTCCCCTCTTGCTGGCTACGGTTCAACCTTTGCCGAGGCTGCATGGGCTTACGGCGTTGACCCGCGTCTCTCGCCTGCTATCTCTGCAGTTGAGAGTACAAAGGGTAGGTATAACTTCCTCCCCTACAACGCATGGGGCTGGGGTTCTTCAAGCTGGGGCAGCTGGGAAGAAGCTATCTGGGATCACACAGCTGGTCTTGCTGCTGGTTACGGCGGAAGGCTTTCTGTTTCTGGAGCTGCAAAGTACAACCCGGCTAATCCAAACGGCTGGTACTCGGCAGTTCTCACGCAGATGGAGCTTATCTAAGTCTCTGGACACACAGCCTTTAGAGAACGTTAAAACCCCGCAGTTTACCTGCGGGGTTTTTGTTGTCGGGCACGGTTAGGCGGTGAGCACGACCATCGCCAGGATGAGGGCAAAGCCGATGAGGTCGGCAACGCTAAAGGTAGTTCCAAGCACCAGTACGGTGGTAATGGTTGCCATAACGGGCTCGATAGTACCCAGCAGGACCGCTCTAAGTGAGCCTGCATCCTTAACGCCCTGCAGGTAGAGACCGTATGCCAGAAACGTTCCCACCAGCACGCCAATAACTACCAGCAAAACACCAAAGGCGTCCAGCTGAGGCATGTGGTTCCAAGGCTGATAGAACACGGCAATGAGCGTGCCTGAGAACAGAAAAGCTAGGCCGTTAACGGTAAAGCTTCCCCACTTCTCCATTAAAGGCTTTGGCAAAATCGAAAGAGCTGCCTGGGCAAACGCGCACATAACGCCCCAGAAAATACCAGCAGTTGGAAGATTAAGTGTGCCTGGATTTCCTCCTGTTACCAAGAGATAGGTACCAATAAGCGCCAAAACAATACCAAGAATCTCTCGACGACGAGGCCAGCGCTTGCCCACCACGCAGACAAAAACCAATACCCCCAACATACCCAGCGACTGCATGATGGTTGCAGTCCCAGAATTAGTGGCATTAACTGCATAAATATAGGCAACTTGTGAGAAAAGAATAGCAAACAAGCTAACCACAAATATTTTTGTCAGCTCTTTTGGCTTCCTCATGACAGTTGTGAGATTTTTTCTATCAAACGCAAATGCAGTTCCTAAGAATAACCAGCAGGCACAAAGCTCGCGAATATCAATCAGCCACATCGGATCAACGTGATAGGTATCAAGCAGGTATTTTGCAGCAGTTCCAAATGCGCCCCAGGAAGCTCCACCAATCAAGACAAAGAGCATTCCTCGATAGATTTTCTTCTTGTTATCAGGGGTTATTTCAGCATCATCGCGGCCAAGTGCTTCCTCTTCTGCAGAAACCTCTAAAACGTCTGCAGCCTTAGAAGTCTCCACATCGCTCTCATGAGAAATGAAACCATTCATCTGGGTATAAATCTTTCATTACAAAATACGGATACAAGTGTCACTTTTCCTCTGACGCGGTAGTATCACAATAACAAAAATCCACCTTACCCTGCTTTGTGCGGAGTCTCAAGTCTCCAAACGGTTCAAATGGGCAAGATGGTCCAAAACGGCATTAATGCTCACGTAAGTTTTCGTATAGATTGGCAGCTTATGACATCTAAGTATTCGCAGATGGACAGCGCGTTTTCTGTTGGCACGCTTCATGCAGAAGACAAGAGCTTTGAGGTAATCTCAGCTGAGTGGGTTAACGAGATTTCTGGCTATGCCTACATCTTTAAGCATGTTCCTACAGGTGCTCGCCTTATGTGGTTTGCCTGCGACGATGACAATCGCTCGTTTGCCATTGCTTTTAAGAC
>OKVG01000455.1_pt1 | contig 31517 bp, 27 predicted proteins | sample 1606981 | NCBI WGS metagenome assembly OKVG01 (sample SAMN03281018, study PRJEB24777) | human gut metagenome | isolation source: fecal sample PR128 from 1 month old male Malay infant, vaginal delivered... | reverse complement strand
TCATAAGCGTGATATATCACAATTTGTAACTTGGAAACCTCGTCCAAATATTGTTGATTCCCAATTTATTGCAGGTGGGAAAGCAGTAGCCATTCAATGGGATAATAAAGAGGAAGTGGATGAGGCGCTGGAAGCATATTCGTATAATTCAAAAGTTAAAGTAGAATGGTTTATAAATGGTGGAAATAGTGAACGGTATATTGCACAAGAAAGTTACAAATTAAAATCTGACCCACGTCTCTATTTTCAATATTATATTCGTGGTAATCAAGTTCCTTACCTCACTACAAATAAAGCACAAAAGGGAGAGTACTGGCTCATTGATGTCTATGATACCAAGGACAAGCGCTTAGTGAAGAAAACATATGATGTTTTTAAGATAGTACGAGATATGGATAAGAATTATATCCCCTTATCTGTTAAAGTTTCTTCTATGTTGTTGGATACAGATGATGGAGAAACATACATTCCGATTGATATTCTTGTCGATAAGAAAGACAAATATATTGTAGAACCTGGAAATATCTATGTACAAACAGAGTATCAATCTCGTATAGGGTTAATGAATGTTAAGGATGGAAAGTTCGCTTGGAAAACCTCATCAGGCAAAGGTTATGAACAAGTTCAAAAAGAAAATCGAGAAAGCGACAAAGACTTGCATCCATTTGAATACAATTTTGGAGAAGGACAATTGCAGCTCCAACATTCACGTTTGTTATTTACAGATCGTAGTGATTATACTAAGGACATCCCATTGAAAACACTCTATCCGAAAGTATATTCTATTTTAAGCAAAGGGAATAATCCAACTACTGTAAAATGGGGTGAAGAATCGACAAAAGGGGAGAATGCCTATCTATACTTTCTCGGACCAGAAGATCTCAACTTTGATATTTCATTTTTGGAACTGCTTTATAAAGTTCCAGAGCAGCGTTCAGGTGGATGGTATGATGTCCTACAGTATCATAAGATACCAGCAGAGCTTTCAAAAGATGGGCAAGAACATCATGTGAATAACAAAAAGGAGTTTTTCCAATATTTTAAAAAGGAATTAAATCAAAGTAACGATGCTACAGAGTTCTCATTGCTGAGACGCTTGTATGAAGTACAGAACTACGTGGTCTCTAGAGATTTTGGTCAGTCCTTCGGTAACCTTACCATACCAGCTGAGTATACTAAAGATGAGAAGGTTCATGTCGTTCAAAATGATGAAGAATTCTTCAAATATATGGATTTAGAGAAAATTCCTAATAAAAAGATGAAAGAAGATATTATAAAAAGGTTCTCATATGATATAAAAAAATAATCGATTAGGTCGAATTTCGCAAGGAGGTCAGGCTATGAAGCTCAATTATTTCAAACTATTCGCAGGAATTCCACTTATTCTTTGTTGCCTCCTTCTTTCCAGTTGTAAGATCATGAAACCGAGTGATTATAAAAAGGCGAAGGAAGTTGTCAGCAGTGAGCTTGCTAAGGTTGGTTTGCATGGGAATATTAAAATTAATCGTCTTTCCTGGCAGGCTTTAGAAATTCCAGGTTATAAAGTTGATTTTACTTATTCGGAGAAAACCTATGACGGTCAAACCGTGCCTCTTGAGGTGCATGTTTTCTTACAAAATGACTGGTCTGATCCCTATGGACAAACCACTCCAAGTTATAAAGAAGTTTTTACAGAGCAGAAGACAGTACAGAAAAAAGAGGCCCAACTACTGGATAAGCTTAAAAAGCAGGATCTAGGCCTGACGCTCTCTTATTTTCATTTTCTTCCCAATGTTGATTCTTCTTATCAAAAGGAGGCTGCAGAAGAATTGGAAGAGCTGGCGGCTCAAAATAGGCAAGAAGGAAAGAACGATTTCGCGGGTTATTACCAGATTCCCTACGCCACCCTTATTCAAAAGGGGATGGTTCGTATGATGATCTCAGTAGAAGACGATCAAGCCATCCAGGAAAAGGATTTAAAAGCTGCCGCTAAAAAGTTGGATGCTAGTGTTCTTCCAGATGGTGACTATGATTTCTATTACCTGGATTTCAAGAATAAAGATCATGAATCCATTTCTTATCATTTCAACGTTAAGGATGGACAGGTTGTGAAATTGGATCAGTAAAAAAGCTAAAATAGAAAAACGACAGCTCAGGATAAAGGTCCTTGAGCTGTTTTTGTTATCCATTAAAGAAGATCAGATTAAAAAAGAGAACCTTTTGGTTCTCTCTATTTGTTTCAACTTCTATGAATGAGAGTAGAAGTTTCTTCGTTAGGGGGTTGATAGAAGTAAGGACTGTTCCTAATGATACTATTAGTTATCAGTCAATTTCCGTTTGATTCCAACAGCACCTGCTAAGACAAGAATTCCTGAGAAGACAAGTCCAGATGCAACAACTTCACCTGTATTTGGAAGAAGCGGTTTGCGACGTCCACCATTGTTTCCACCATTTGAACCTGGCGCATTTGGTGTCGTTGTGGTACCAGAATGACTAGGTTTATTTGGATTTTCTGTTGTAGTTACAGTAGTCTTAGGCTCTCGAGTCGTAGTAGTTGTAGTCTTAGGCTCTCGAGTCGTAGTAGTTGTAGTCTTAGGCTCTCGAGTCGTAGTGGTTGTAGTCTTAGGCTCTGGAGTCGTAGTGGTTGTAGTCTTAGGCTCTTCTGTTGAAACAGTTGTAGCAGGAGTCTCAGGCGTAGTAGTTACAGTAGTCTTAGGCTCTTCTGTTGAAACAGTTGTAGCAGGAGTCTCAGGTGTTGTAGTTACAGTAGTCTTAGGCTCTTCTGTTGAAACAGTTGTAGCAGGAGTCTCAGGTGTTGTAGTTGAAGTAGTCTTAGGCTCTGGAGTCGTAGTAGTTGTGGTTTTAGGCTCTGGAGTCGTAGTAGTTGTAGTAGTTGTAGTAGTTGTAGTAGTTGTAGTGGTAGTAGTTGTTGTAGTTGGTTTGTTTGATGTATTGACTACTTTAATCACGTTGTTATCATCAATTTTTTCAACTTTTGAAGTGTAACCTTCAGGTGTGTTTGTTTCCACTACTGAGTACTCAATGGCCTTACCATCTTTGATACCTGGTAATTTCGTAAATGCTGCTTTCCAGCCAGAAGCTTTTGTAAGGGTTTGTGTCATCCCATCCAAAGCTTTGCCGTCCGCATACAATTGAACCGTGATATCTTTACGATCTGCTTCGCTATCGCCTACCCATTCTTTTTGAACAGTGACAGTTTTATCACCGCTAACCCAGAATTTCAATTCAGGGTTGTTCCAGAATGCTGGGTCAGTTTGAGGTGTTGTGATTTCATCAGCTGTCAATGTAGCATTGTTATCAACACGGATGGTTGTCTTAGGAATTAATGTTTGGTATTCAACGATCAATTCATCGCTAGATGCTGTTTTAAAGACATCACTGACATCTGATAAATTAACAGTAAATCCATTACCGTCTGCATCGAATTTCACATGTTTCCAGAAGTCCCAACCAGAAGCCACCACTTGTCCACCTTTTCTTAAAGTGAAGGATGGTTTCAAGTAAGTTCCCACAAAGAATTCATTTGCAGCGTGGTTTGCAGCAGGAGCAAAAGTGATTTTTGAGTAATCGACTGCTGGGGCTTGGATTTTATCTGACACAACAGGGTTTGTGATGGCTTGTTTCTTACCATCTCCGTTGATACGGATGAACCATTTTGTTAGATAGTAGTCATCTCCAACATTTAACCATGCATAGTTTTCAGATGCGTCTAATTTGAATTGCTTAGTTACATAGTCACCAGTAAGGTTGTACTTGTTCAACACAGATTCAAATACGCCAGGTCCATCAGGACGTGTAATGATGACAGATTCTGAACCGACTTTAGAAGTGGCAGTTTTATTTCCAGGATTTCCTGGAGTGTTGTCCCATACTGCATTGTATGAGAAACCACCTTTAACGTTTTCGTTCATGGATTCGATTGCTTTTTTAAAGGTGAAAGTAATCTTTTTGTTTGTCATCGAAATGGTTGCGACTTCAGCCCCATTTGCTTGGAGTGATTGAGTTGCAACTTCAGTGATATTGATACCTTCTGGAGCATCAATGGTAAACGTATCGCCTTCTTTAACTGACTTCCCAGTTAAATCCCAGTCAAATGAAAAGGTAACTTTTTGTCCACTTGCCTGAGCCTTTAAATTGGTAACAGTTGGTGAAACAGAAGCCGCGCTAACAGGTTTGATCACAGACAAGCCTAAGGCTACCACGGCGATGATAGCTACAAATGCAACTATCTTTTTATAAAGAGATTTCAATTGGCCTCAATTCCTTTCTTTTGCATAAATTTCGTAAAGTTTTTCTATATAGTGATATCTCCTAAAACTGAAAAACTCCTGATCTTTGCTCCATACAATCAGTTGCTTTATTTGAACATGTATTTAGAGAAGAAGGACCTTACCTCTATTGAGAAAATATGGGGGCATACCTCAATATCCTATCTTTAGTCTGTCCATACTAGAGGATTGGTTGGACCTGAAACAAACTTTCTAAAAACAATGATTCGATAGAAAAACGGAAGAAATTTACGCTTCATAATATAAAATGATAATAAGCAGTGCAAACTTAACAGAATAATCATCCCATTACATTTTTAAAAGATTATTATCAACATTATTATATTCTTTTAGTGTGATAAGTCAAGTTAAATGCAACAAAAATAAGGCAAAATGTTGATTTTGGTTTTTGTATAAGTCGACCTTTTATTTCCCGCCATTTTAGCCTTTCATGTTATAATATTCAGATAAGAAAAAGAGGAGACCAAAAGCTAGATGATCACTTCAAAATACGATTGGCAGTTAGCTTCGCCAAGTGCAGATGAGGCCTTTTTAGCCCTTGCCAAAAAAGCAGGCCTGGAAGCGTCTGTAGCAACCTTGCTGTATGAGCGTGGCATTCAGACCAAAGAGGATTTAGAAGACTTTTTAGAACCCAAGCTGGAGAAGCTACACGACCCTTATTTGCTCCATGATATGGACAAGGCAGTGGAGCGCATCCGACGGGCTATCGAAGATTATGAGCAGATCCTCATCTACGGTGACTATGACGCGGACGGGATGACCTCGGCCTCTATTATGAAGGAAACCTTGGAGCAGATGGGGGCAGAGGTGCAAGTCTACCTCCCCAACCGCTTCACAGACGGCTATGGTCCCAATGAGAGTGTCTACAAGTACTTTATCGAGCAGCAAGGTATTTCTTTGATTGTCACGGTGGACAATGGCGTGGCAGGTAATCAAGCCATCGCCATGGCCCAGGCAATGGGAGTAGATGTCATTGTAACGGACCACCACTCTATGCCAGAGGACTTGCCGGATGCTCATGCGATCATTCATCCGGAGCATCCAGATGCGGCTTATCCCTTCCATTATCTAGCAGGCTGTGGTGTGGCCTTTAAGTTGGCCTGTGCCCTCCTAGAGGAAGTACCGGTTGATCTTTTAGATTTGGTCGCGATCGGGACCATCGCTGACATGGTGAGCCTGACAGATGAAAATCGAATTCTGGTCAAATACGGCCTGGGGGTTCTCCAACATACCCAGCGCATGGGCTTGCAAGAGCTCTTGGAGATCGCTGGGATTCGTCCGGAGGATGTCAATGAAGAAACAGTTGGTTTTCAGATCGCCCCTCGTCTCAATGCCCTTGGACGCCTCGATGATCCCAATCCGGCCATTGAACTCCTGACTGGTTTTGACGATGAAGAGGCGCACGAGATTGCCCTCATGATTCATCAGAAGAATGAAGAACGAAAAGAGATTGTTCAAAGCATCTACGATGAAGCAAAAACCATGGTCGATCCAAACTTGTCCGCTCAGGTCTTGGCCAAAGAAGGCTGGAATCCAGGGGTCCTTGGCATTGTCGCCGGCCGTCTATTAGAAGAGCTTCATCAGCCAGTTGTTGTTTTAAGCATCGAAGATGGACGGGCTAAAGGAAGCGCTCGGAGTCCTGAGTCGGTCAATATCTTTGAGGCTCTCGATCCTCACCGGTCGCTCTTTGTCGCCTTTGGAGGACATGCTGGTGCAGCAGGGATGACGCTCGAGGTGGACCAACTACCTGCCTTGTCTCAGGCCCTTACGGATTACATTCGAGAGCAAGAGATAGATCTCAGCAGCAAGTCAAACTTAGCCATCGACGAGGAACTGCATCTAACAGAATTGACGCTTGAGACTCTGAAAAGCTTTGAGCGCTTGAGTCCTTTTGGCATGGACAATAAAAAACCAGTCTTTCTGGTCCGTAATTTCAAGGTAGAAGGGGCGCGCTCGATGGGAGCCGGCAATACCCATTTGAAACTCAAAATTTCTCAAGAAGATGCGACCTTTGAGGTGGTTGCCTTTGGATTGGGAAGCTTAGAGGCAGAGTTTGCCCAGGCGCAAGACCTAGAGCTAGCTGTGCAATTGTCAGTCAACCAATGGAATGGCCAAACGACCCTTCAGCTCATGCTGGTTGATTCGCGTGTGGACGGAGTGCAGCTCTTCAATATCCGCTCAAAAAATGCCAGTCTCCCTGCAGGTGTTCCGGTTCTTGATTTTACCCAAGAACTACCAGATCTAGCGGATGCTTCTGCTGTAGTGGTTGGAAATATCCCTGAGGATATAGAGTCCTTACGGCAAATTTTTCAAGAGCATGATTTCCAGGCTGTCTATTTCAAAAATGAGATCCCTAAAGCCTACTATCTGACAGGCTACGGTAGCAGGGACCAGTATGCCAAACTCTATAAAACTATTTACCAATACCCAGAGTTTGATGTCCGCTACAAACTCAAAGACCTAGCAGCCTATCTCAAGATCCAGCAGATCCTCTTGGTCAAAATGATCCAGATCTTCCAAGAGCTGGGCTTTGTGACCATTGAAAATGGGGTCATGAAGGTCAATAAAGAAGCAGAAAAACGGGAAATCGTTGAAAGCAGCATCTACCAAAATCTCAAACAAACGGTGAAAGAGCAGGAGTTGATGGCCCTTGGGACGGTTCGTGAAATCTATGACTATCTAACAGGACAGGCCTTATGAAAAAACACCTAAAGCAGTTTCTCTGGCTCATCCCTTTCCTACTTTTAGCTCTTTATTGGTTGGGAATCTACCTGAGCCTGAAAAACCCTATGGAAGAAATCAACTACTCCGAAAATGGTGGATTGATGCGCTATATGATGTTTAAGCCCTATACAGAAACGATAGGAAACGATGGTATCTGGAAAGAAGACGAGGATTTTCAGACCTACCCCTATTCTAAAGGAATTGTCGATGTTAACGAAGAACTGTCCGTGATGATGTTTAGGGGAACTCCCAACTGGACCTATATGTATGATCTTCAATTGGAAAAAGGTGTGACACTTGGTTTTATATTTAAATACGACTCATCTAAAAAGCTATTTTTCCAGAAGGAGGTCTACCTTTCTAAAGAAGATACTACCTACGTGGGCCAGCAAATTCTTGATCAACTTGCCACCTACGGCAAAGACCGCACGTGGTTGAAAAACCAAAGCAAGAAAGTCGCTGAGCAATACATCCTCGGTACCTGGTTCAAGAATGGAAGTTCCCGTTATTCCTTGAAAAACTTGGGGGATATGAAAATCGAGTACAACAAATTGATAGAAGAGTAGTAAGTTTTTTTGGAATCCAATCCCACATCATTTTTCAGATGTGGGATTTTTGCTTTTGACGCGGGGAGCTTGGGAAAATGATTTGGCAAAAATGATGCAAGTTAGTAGAATTCATGGTATAATGGAATGTAAAAATTTTTTATGAAAGAAAGTTAACCATGAATTTAAAAGATTACATTGCAAGCATTGAAAACTATCCACAAGAAGGAATTACCTTCCGTGATATCAGCCCTTTGATGGCAGATGGCAATGCTTATAGTTATGCGGTTCGTGAAATCGTTCAATACGCAACCGATAAGAAGATCGATATGATCGTCGGTCCTGAAGCGCGTGGGTTCATCGTTGGATGTCCAGTCGCTTTTGAATTAGGAATTGGTTTTGCACCTGTTCGTAAGCCTGGCAAGTTGCCACGCGAAGTCATCTCTGCTGACTACGAAAAAGAATACGGTGTCGATACCCTCTGCATGCACGCAGATGCTATCAAACCAGGTCAACGTGTTCTCATCGTTGATGACCTTTTGGCGACTGGTGGTACGGTGAAAGCAACCATCGAAATGATCGAAAAACTCGGTGGGGTCGTTGCAGGGTGTGCCTTCTTGATCGAGTTGGACGACTTGAAAGGTCGCGAAGCGATCGGCGATTACGACTACAAAGTTTTGATGCATTACTAATATAGTCTAATGCTATAACTGGCTACAGAAAAACCATAATTGAAAACTATAAGCTCCTATCATATAATGTTAGTTAAGAACTTGTAAGATGGGAGCTTTTTATGCCAATTACTCTAGATAAAAAATTACCAGCAGTTGATATCCTTCGTTCAGAAAATATTTTTGTCATGGATGATGTTCGGGCGACTCACCAGGATATTCGGCCCATGAATGTTCTCATTCTTAATCTGATGCCGACCAAGGTTGCGACAGAAACCCAGCTCTTACGCCTCTTGGCCAACACACCCTTGCAGATCAATGTGGAGTTCCTCTATATGGCGAGCCATGAGTCCAAGAATACAGCGGCAGAACATTTGGAGAGCTTCTACAAGACCTTTGAGGATATCAAGGATAATTACTATGATGGCTTAATTGTGACAGGAGCGCCTGTCGAAAAGATGGACTTTGAAGAAGTAGACTACTGGGAAGAATTAACCCAGGTCTTTGAATGGTCTAAGCGTCATGTTTTTTCTACCTTACACCTTTGTTGGGGAGCCCAGGCTGGCCTTTACCACCGTTACGGGATTCAAAAAGTAGAGCTCTGTGACAAGCTATCGGGTATCTATGACCAAGCAGTGGTGCGTCCCGAAAGTCTGCTCATGAGAGGCTTTGACGATCGCTTCCTTGCCCCTCATTCTCGTTATACAGATATTCCTTTGAAGGAAGTCCTTGAAAAGAGCAATCTTCAAGTGATCGCGCAAGGAAATGAAGTTGGCCTTTCCATCATTGCTAGCCCAGACATGCGTGAGGTGTATAGCTTTGGCCATCTGGAGTATGATCGCGATACGCTGGCTAAGGAATACAACCGAGATGTCAAGGCAGGCTTGGATCCGGATGTTCCTAAGAATTACTTTGATGGGGATGATGCCAGTACAGAGCCTCGCATTCGCTGGAATCTAGCTGCGACGACCTTCTTTAGTAATTGGATCAACTATGCGGTTTATCAAGAAACACCTTACCGCTTGGAAGAATTGGAAAAAGATATTTCATTTTATGGTTACCTATAAAGGGGAATTATGACATATTCACAAGCATTTAAGTATGGCAACTTGGTTCTTCCAAGTGCCTTGCTTTTTCATTATCATGAATTGTTTGATCAAGCAGATGACTACTTGGTTTGGCAGTTTTTCTTCCTTCAAAATACGACCGGTCAAGAGACCTTGACTCCCAATCAGATTGCCAGTCATCTGGGGAAAACGGTGACAGAAGTCAATCGGATTATGTCCAATTTGACCACCAAGGGACTTCTTCAATATCGGACCATTGAGCTCAATGGAGAAATTGAGGCCATCTTTGATGCGACCATTGCCCTGGAACGCTTGGATGAAATTTTAGAGGCTCAGACACAAGGGAAGACACAGAGTGCTCCTGCCAAGGGAAATGTCATCAAGGACTTGGTGGAAACCTTCCAACAAGAGCTGGGACGACTCTTGACGCCTTTTGAGATTGAAGACCTGACCAAGACCGTGCGCGAGGATCAGACAGATCCAGATGTGATCAAGGCAGCGCTACGAGAAGCTGTCTTTAATGGCAAGCCGCACTGGAAATATATCCAGGCCATTTTGCGAAACTGGCGCAGTGAAGGCATTAACAGCCTGGCCCAAGTAGAGGCGAAACTACAAGAACGTGAGCAAGCCAACCCACGCAATGTAACGGTTTCAGACGATTTCTTGAAGGCCATGGATTTGTGGAAGGATTAAAAAAACTAGCACTTTATAAAAGTGCTAGTTTTTGCATTTATAGATGGTCTGCGTAGGCTTTTTTTAGTCTTCTAAGGAGTTCTTGTTTTTCCTCTTCACTAGCAAAGGAAGCCTGGATGGCATCGACATTGTGCTGGTAAAAGTCAGTTTCCTTGGTTTGGAAATGCTGATGGTAGAGGGCGTATTCCTTGGTGAGGTCGGTATCAGATACAGTCCGGTTATCGGTATTGATACTGATCCGAGCACCAGCTGCCTTCATCTTCAGATAAGGGAAATCTTCTAAAGTCGGTGCTGCTTTTGTCTGTAAGTTACTGGTTAAGCAGAGTTCACCGGTGACTTCATTTTCAACAAAAGACTGGAGTAGGGCTGGTTCATGAGATAGAGCCGTCACGTGGCCATTGCGTTTGATGCCAAAAGCAATCGATTGGGCTACAAAGTGTGGGCAATGACACTCACCTGCGTGAAGCGTCATCGGCCGATGGTAACTCTTGACTTGCTCGATTAAAGGTCGAATATCTTCTGGAGAATAGTTGTGCTCATCCCCGGCAAAGTCAAAACCAACAAAATCTTGATCGCTAACTTGGTTGGCTTCTGCAAGGATGCGAGAGGTGACTTCTTGATCTGACTGGCGCATGCCACAGACCAAGGCTTTTGCAACAATGTCAAATTCCTCCTGGGCTTGGCGAAGACCATCGCAGACAGCATCGATGGTTTCTGGGACAGTGAGGCCTTGGTCCATGGACAATTCTGGTGCAAAACGGACTTCGATGTAGACGACATTTTCAAGAGCAGCTTGCTTGGCCACATCGTAAGCAGCAAGGGTCAAGGCTTCCTTGGTCTGAAGAAGAGGGCGAATGTAGTCAAAGGCCTCCAAATAGTCCAAAAGATTCTCACAGTGGGCAGGGGCAGTGACATGGTGTTTGAGCTCTTCATCGCTAGCAGGGAGGTCAATATTGGCCATAGCTGCCAACTGGCGAATGGTCGGAAGAGACAAGGAACCGTCTAAGTGACAGTGAAGTTCTGTCTTTGCCAAACTATGAAAATCGATCGTGGACATGGTTTTCTCCTTAAAATTGTATTTTTTCTATACTATCATTTTGACAAAAAAAGTCAAGTAGCCTTCGCGTAGCAGATCTTTGAAAGGGAGCCCGATATTTGATATGCTAGGAGTAGCGAAATAAAGGAGAAGAAAGATGTCAGACTATCAATTACCAGAAGTATGGAAAGCACCGAGCCAAATGGGAGGAGCCTGGGGTGGCTTGAACCAACCAACAGCAGGTGCCCGCTTTGAACAAACTCTTCCAAAAGGCGATCAACCTTTCCAACTCTATACCCTTCCAACACCCAATGGGATCAAGGCCACTATTATGCTAGAGGAACTGAAAGAGCTGGGAGTGGATGCAGGTTATGACGCTTATCGGATCAAGATTGGCGAGGGAGATCAGTTTGGTAGTGACTTTGTAGCCATCAATCCAAACTCGAAAATTCCAGCTATGTTGGATCAATCAGGCGATCAAGCCATTCGTGTCTTTGAATCGGCCAATATCCTCCTGTATCTAGCAGAGAAATTTGGCAAATTAATCCCGACTGATCCGGCTAAACGGACAGAAGTGCTCAACTGGCTCTTCTGGCAGACGGGTGCTGCACCTTTCTTAGGGGGAGGTTTTGGTCATTTCTTCCACTATGCGCCGGAGAAAATCGAGTATGCCATCAACCGCTTTGCCATGGAAGCCAAACGTCAATTGGACTTACTGGACAAGGAACTGGCCACTAAACCTTATATCGCAGGGGATGACTACACCATTGCAGATATTGCCATCTGGTCTTGGTATGGCCGTCTAGCCCAAGACAAGGTCTGGGACCGAGCAGGAATTTTCCTAGATGTGAAGGAATACAAGCATTTGCAAGCTTGGACAGAGAAAATCGCCAATCGCCCCGCTGTAAAACGTGGCTTGGAAGTGGACTATAAGGAAATTGATGCATAATGAAAAGGGCGCCGTCGCGCCTTTTTTTAATGGTGCAAACATGGTATACTAAGGGATGGAATAAAAGTTTAGAAAGTAACACATGGAATTTACAAAATTATCAAATCGCTTGGACTTGGTGGCTAGCTTCGTCCCAGCTGGAGCGAGTCTGTTGGATGTGGGGAGTGACCATGCTTATCTCCCAATCGCCCTCTTACAAGAAGGCAAGATCGAGGCCGCTATTGCTGGTGAAGTGGTAGAGGGACCCTATCAGTCTGCCCTGCAAAATGTCGCCGATAATGGCTTAGAGGACAAGATTGAAGTCCGTCTGGCCAATGGCTTGGCTGCCTTTGAACCAGCAGACGGCATTTCCTGTATCACCATTGCTGGCATGGGCGGACGCTTGATTGCAGATATCTTAGCGGCAGGTCTTGAGAAATTAGCCAATGTCTCTCGCTTGGTTCTGCAGCCCAATAATCGAGAGGATGAACTGCGGGCTTGGTTAGTCGACCATGATTTCCACATTGTTGATGAAGCTATCTTGGAAGAAAATGAGAAGTTTTATGAGATCCTTGTGGTGGAACACGGTTCTCAAGAGTTGACAGCCAAGGAACTACGCTTTGGTCCCCATTTGATGCGGGAACAAGCTCCAGCCTTTGTCCAAAAGTGGTCCAAGGAAGTGGAGAAATTAGCCTTCGCCTTGGAGCAGGTCCCAGTTGAGAATCAATCTGCCAGAGCATCGTTAGAAGAGCGCATCGCTCACATCAAGGAGGTTCTACATGTTAGCAAGTGAAGTCATCAAACGCTATGAATCCTATTGTCCTCAGGAATTGTCTATGGAGGGAGATGTCCGTGGCCTACAAGTCGGCACGCTACAAAAAGACATCCATAAGGTCATGGTGGCCTTAGATATCCGCGAGCAGACGGTGGCGGAAGCTATCGCTCATGGGGTGGACTTGATCATCGTCAAGCACGCGCCGATTTTCCGTCCCATCAAGGATTTGGTAGCTGATCGGGCTCAAAATCAGATCTATATCAATTTGATCAAGCATGATATCGCAGTCTACGTCAGCCATACCAATATTGACATTGTTCCAGATGGTCTCAACGATTGGTTCTGCCAGCTCTTGGACATTGAAGATACAGAACCCCTCAGTATGACGGGAGAAGGGCTCGGAATTGGTCGCATCGGTCGGGTAGCTACTCAAACCTTTGGACAGTTGACTAGCAAGGTTAAAGAAACCTTTGGCTTAGATGCTTTGCGCATAGTCAGTTATGATCAGGCGGATTTGGATCGGGTTATCAAGCATGTCGCACTCTGTGGAGGAAGTGGCCAGTCCTTTTACAAGGATGCTCTCGCCAAGGGAGCAGATGTTTATATCACAGGAGATATCTACTACCACACGGCTCAGGACATGCTGAGCGATGGCCTCTTGGCCTTAGATCCCGGGCACCATATCGAGGTTCTCTTTGTGTCAAAACTAGTAGAAAAGCTCAATCAGTGGAAGGCTGAGGAAGCCTGGGAGATTGAAGTGATTGGCAGTCAAGCCAGCACCAATCCTTTTTACCATATCTAAGGGGTCATGATGAAAGTTGCGATTATTGGTGCAGGGATCGTGGGATCCACTGCAGCCTATTATTTATCCAAGGAAGCACAGATAGATGTCACCGTCTATGATCACGGAGTAGGCCAAGCAACCAAGGCAGCGGCTGGGATCATTAGCCCTTGGTTTTCTAAGCGGCGAAACAAGGCCTGGTATCGCCTGGCTCGGCTAGGAGCTGATTTCTACCAAGAATTAGTAGAGGACCTAGCCAAAGACGGAATCAAAACAGACTTTTACCAGCAGACAGGGGTCTATCTTCTTAAGAAAAAGGAAGAGAAATTAGATGAACTCTATCAGTTGGCGCTGAGTCGACGGGAAGAATCTCCCTTAATCGGAGACTTATCGATTTTTACTACAGAAGAAGTGGCCCAACAATTCCCAGGTCTGCAAGGCTTTGAACAGCTCCTTTATGCCTCGGGTGGGGCCCATGTAGAGGGAGCCCTTCTAACGGAAACTCTCCTTAAAGCAAGTGGGGCAAGAGTCATCAAGGAAGAGGTTGCTCTCTCCGTCACGGATCATGGCTATCAGATAGCAGGAGAGAGCTATGACCAAGTCATCCTAGCGACAGGAGCCTGGTTGGGGCAAATCCTTGAGCCACTCGGCTACCAAGTAGATGTCCGTCCGCAAAAAGGACAGTTGAGGGATTATCAGCTAGACCTATATACGGATAATTATCCTGTGGTTATGCCAGAAGGAGAACTGGATATCATTCCCTTCCAGCAAGGCAAGATCAGTATGGGCGCTACCCATGAGAATGAGATGGGCTTTGACCTGACAGTGGACCTGGCTTTGCTGAATCAGATGGAAACAGAAGCCTTGACCTACTATCCAGAACTAGCTCAAGCGACAGTTGTCGGTGAGCGCGTGGGTACCCGGGCCTACACCAGCGACTTCTCGCCCTTTTGGGGAGCACTTCCCGATCAAGCTGGTATTTATGTCGCCAGTGGTCTCGGTTCGTCTGGCCTCACAACTGGTCCCCTTATTGGGTGGCACCTGGCCCAACTAGTGGCAGGAGGAAAGGTGCGCCTAGATCCAGCAGATTATACAGTTGAACAATATGTGAAGAAGTAGGCTGGGATAAAAGTCCTAGCCTCTTAATTGTTTTGGTTTGTCGAGCAAGACGCAGTGGTTGAGTGGGCTCTACTACGCTGATTTCATCAGCTTTTACAGCCCTACTCAACTGTGCGGAGGTGGGACGATGAAATCGAATTCTAACGAATTACCGATTTCTGTCCCACTCTCTTTTTGATTGCTGTTATTGTCTTTGAGAAAAAGATAGTCAGATACAGCTCAAAGGGACCTTCATTAGTAAGGAGTATCGTCTTATGGTAAAAATCAAGTTTAAAAAGAAAAGCAAAAGGATGATGGTCATCGCCTTGGCTCTCCTTATGGTAGTTGGGATTTCTTTGTTTCATATGAAAAAACAATTGGAGGAAAAGCGACGGAACCGAGAGTACGAAGTCAGTCTTGTAAAGACCTTGAAGAGATCTTACGAAGGAATTGAGGAGATTGAGATTAAAAACCCATCCTATAGCTCCATTCCTTCAGACGCATGGGGAGCTGATGTCAAAATTACATTTGTTGATGGGACTTCAAAGCAACACCAATTGGCCTATGATAAAAAGGCGAATAAGATTAGGAATGGGATCTATCATAATGAGGACGAAGAATTTCAAAGGTTTATGGATTCTAGGAAAGGCACGACCAAATCGGGAGTAAAGGTAAGGTTTTCAGACGACTCAGTTAAGGAGCAGTAATCGATTTGAATCATGAGTAAGACCAGTGCTAACAATTCTACAACGCTCATCTCCCGTCATCACCTTGTAACATAAATGCAAGGTGACTTTTTTATATAAACATGATAAAATAAGGGTAATGACTACGTAGAAAGGCCTAACATTATGAAAGGTATTATTTTAGCCGGTGGTTCGGGTACTCGTTTGTATCCTTTGACTCGTGCGGCTTCCAAACAGTTGATGCCCATTTATGACAAACCAATGATCTACTATCCACTGTCAACCCTTATGTTGGCAGGGATCAAAGATATTCTGATCATCTCAACTCCACAAGACCTTCCTCGTTTTGAAGAGCTTCTTGGAGATGGTTCTGAACTTGGGATTTCCCTCTCTTATGCTGAGCAACCAAGCCCAGATGGCTTGGCACAAGCCTTCATCATTGGAGAAGATTTTATCGGGGATGATCATGTTGCCCTCGTTCTTGGAGATAATATCTTCCACGGAAATGGTTTAACCAAGATGTTGCAACGGGCAGAAGCGAAAGAAAAAGGAGCGACTGTCTTTGGTTACCAAGTCAAAGATCCAGAACGCTTCGGTGTGGTAGAGTTTGATGCGGATATGAATGCCATCTCTATCGAAGAAAAACCAGAACATCCGAAATCAAACTTTGCGGTGACGGGTCTTTACTTCTATGACAATGATGTGGTAGAAATTGCCAAAAACATCAAACCAAGTCCTCGTGGAGAGCTTGAAATCACAGATGTTAACAAGGCTTATTTGGAGCGTGGAGATCTCTCTGTTGAGCTCATGGGCCGTGGCTTTGCTTGGTTGGATACAGGCACTCACGAAAGCCTCTTGCAAGCATCTCAATATATCGAAACTGTTCAACGCTTGCAAAATGTCCAAGTGGCTAACCTTGAGGAAATCGCTTATCGCATGGGTTATATCACCAAAGAACAAGTCCATGAATTAGCGCAATCACTGAAGAAAAACGAATACGGACAATACTTGCTCCGTTTGATTGGAGAAGCTTAATGACAGAACAATTTTTCGAAAAAGAATTAGCAGCCCGCAAGATTGAAGCTATCCCAGGCTTGTTGGAGTTTGATATTCCAGTGCGCGGGGATAACCGTGGTTGGTTTAAAGAAAACTTCCAAAAAGAAAAAATGCTTCCTCTTGGCTTCCCTGAAAGCTTCTTTGCAGAAGGTAAGTTGCAAAATAATATTTCATTCTCTCGTAAAAATGTTTTGCGTGGCTTGCATGCAGAGCCTTGGGACAAATACATCTCTGTAGCCGATGAAGGTAAGGTTCTTGGAACTTGGGTAGACCTTCGTGAAGGTGAGACCTTTGGGAACACCTACCAAACTGTGATTGATGCTTCTAAAGGAATCTTTGTCCCTCGTGGCGTTGCCAATGGATTCCAAGTTTTGACGGATAAAGTGGCTTATACCTACTTAGTCAATGACTACTGGGCATTGGAGCTCAAGCCAAAATATGCATTTGTTAATTACGCAGACCCAAGCCTAGACATCCAGTGGGAAAACTTGGAAGAAGCAGAAGTTTCAGAAGCTGACAAGAATCACCCATTGCTCAAAGACGTCAAACCCCTAAAAGCAGAAGATTTGTAAGAATGAAGCTCTTAAAACAATCAAGAAAATCATTATATAGTTTTTAGCTTTGCTATAAACGAGCGAAGCGAGCTATATGCTTAGCTTTTCGCCGTGAGAAAAGCACCTGAACCATTGTGGTTCAGGTGTTCGGAAGTTTTGAGACACTAGGCTCAAAACTTAGTCATGGAACTTCTTCGAAGTTCGCTGACGTCCGTACTCACCTAAGGAAAGCTAAAAAAAGATTGATTTAAGGAACGATTAAGAAAAAACAATTTTTGGAGAAAAAATGACTGAATACAAAAACATCATCGTAACCGGTGGCGCTGGTTTCATCGGTTCAAACTTCGTACACTATGTCTACAACAACCATCAAGATGTACATGTGACTGTCCTTGACAAACTCACTTACGCTGGTAACCGTGCCAATATTGAAGAAATCCTTGGGGATCGTGTTGAATTGGTTGTGGGTGACATTGCTGACGCAGCCTTGGTGGACCAATTAGCTGCTAAGGCAGATGCGATTGTTCACTATGCGGCTGAAAGCCACAATGACAACTCCTTGAACGACCCATCACCATTTATCCACACCAACTTCATCGGTACCTACACACTCTTGGAAGCGGCTCGCAAGTACGATATTCGTTTCCACCACGTGTCAACAGACGAAGTCTATGGGGACCTTCCATTGCGTGAAGATCTTCCTGGACATGGGGAAGGTCCTGGTGAAAAATTCACTGCTGAAACCAAATACAACCCATCATCCCCTTATTCATCAACCAAGGCTGCTTCAGACTTGATTGTGAAGGCTTGGGTTCGTTCCTTCGGTGTTAAGGCAACTATTTCAAACTGCTCAAACAACTATGGACCCTACCAACACATCGAGAAGTTCATCCCACGTCAAATCACCAATATCTTGTCGGGTATCAAACCAAAACTTTATGGTGAAGGGAAGAACGTCCGTGACTGGATCCACACCAACGACCACTCAACGGGTGTTTGGGCTATCCTCACTAAGGGCCGTATCGGTGAAACTTACTTGATCGGTGCTGACGGTGAAAAGAACAACAAGGAAGTGCTTGAACTCATCCTTGAAAAAATGGGTCAACCAAAAGATGCCTACGACCGTGTAACAGACCGTGCTGGTCACGATTTGCGTTACGCGATTGATTCAACAAAATTACGTGAAGAATTGGGTTGGGAACCACAATTCACCAACTTCGAAGCAGGTTTGGAAGACACTATCAAGTGGTATACAGACCACCAAGACTGGTGGAAGGCTGAAAAAGAAGCTGTCGAAGCCAATTACGCGAAAACACAAAAAGTTTTGAAATAAGGAAGAAAGTCCAAGTGGAAAACTACTTGGATTTTTTCTTTTATTTTCTGAAAATCACAAAATATACCATGGATTTGTGGTATAATATGGTTAGTTTTTATAATGAATCATTAAGGGGGATATGATGAATCAAAAAGATTGGGTTGAATACTTTGAAGCGATCAATGGTCGTAAGCCAAATATGCAAGAATTTCAAGAAGCGCGTGAAAAAGGGGAATTTGTCCTAGAGCGAAAAGAAGCGCCGACTCAACCAACTGAGGCACCAGCTCCAGCAACTGAAGCGCAGGCTCCTGCTCAAGAAGCACCTGTTGCACCTAGCGCACCTCTTTCACAAGAGCAGACTGCTTTTGTTCAACCACAACCATCTGCGAAAACCTTGCAACCTGTTCCAAGACCGAAAAAATTCAATAAACAAGCACAGATTGGGGGCGCAGTTGGAGGACTTGTCGCAGTGATTGCTTTTGCTTGGTTCTTTTTCTTTTCAGGTGGACCAAGTGTAGATGGCGTTTGGTTGCGAGATACGGATTCAAGTCCGGTCACTTATGAACTAAGCGGAAAGAAACAAAGAGTCAATGGCGATGAGACCATCAAAAAGGTTCTCAAGGGCAATGAAGCGAAAAAAGAATTTAATACAGCACTTTCTTTGTTGAATGCATCTGACTTGCATTCACTTGCGGATGTCGATAAGAAATTTAACCTGAAGACGACTGAAATAGTTGTTATTAAGTCTGGTGGGAACACACGCTATAACTTGCTCCAAAAAGACGGAAGCAATATTATTTTAAGAAATGATTTATTCGACTTGAAAACTTATAAGTCATACAAAGGAAACTTTGAAGATAATTTGGTCTATCATAAGGTTGAAACACCAAAGGCCATGATTGGAAAATGGAAGAATGTGACAGAAGGAGATAATACAACTGTTCAGATTTCAGATCACGGAATTATTAGTGATAAGTATTTCGATAGCAAGGCTTACGCATTCTATTCTCTAGCTGATTCAGAAAAGTATGATGGAGACACGACTTCTAAAGAAGAGATCGAACACACATTTGAAGTAATTCAAGAAGCGGTGAAATCAGAAGGCTATCAAGTGAAGAGCGCGAAGGAAGTCTATATACAAGCTAATTCAAATTATTGTTTCGTACCTGTAAACGGTGGAAAGAATATACTCGTCTTACGTGGTGGTAATGAATTTGCCGCAAAATTAGAAAAAGTGAAATAATAAAAGGACCGCAAGGTCCTTTTCTGCTCTAAATTTCATCGGAAAAAATGATTCAAGTCTAGGCAAAAATATGGTAAAATGAATAAGATGTAGTGGAGAGGTTAGGACCTTTTCAAGCGATTAGAGGTAATGGAGTAGAAAATGCAAAATAGACCTATTATTATTGGTGTTACTGGTGGTTCTGGTGGTGGAAAGACCAGTGTGTCTCGTGCCATTTTGGCTAATTTTCCGAATGAAAAGATTGCTATGATTGAGCATGATTCTTATTACAAGGACCAGAGTCATTTAACCTTTGAGGAGCGGATCAAGACCAACTATGACCATCCTTTTGCCTTTGATACGGACTTGATGATTGCGCAGATCAATGAACTCTTGGCAGGTCGTCCGGTGGATATTCCAACCTATGACTATGCAGAGCATACGCGCAGTAGTAAGACCTATCGTCAGGAACCTCAGGATGTTTTCATCGTGGAAGGAATCTTAGTCCTTGAAGACAAGCGCCTTCGAGACTTGATGGACATCAAGATTTTCGTTGATACGGATGATGATGTTCGGATCATTCGCCGGATCAAGCGAGATATGGAGGAGCGTGGACGGAGTCTCGATAGCGTTATTGAGCAGTACCTTGGAGTGGTGAAGCCCATGTACCATCAGTTCATTGAGCCAACCAAGCGCTATGCGGATGTGATCATTCCTGAAGGAGTCACCAACACGGTAGCGATTGATTTGATCACAACCAAGATTGAAAAAATCCTCAACGAAGCGCGTGAGGGAAAATAAAAAAGGAGAAAGAGGGCAAGTGATCTCCAAGTGTCTACGGATAGGAGGAGTGACGGAATGTCTCAGTAGTTGATGAGGACTCTTCCTTTGCTATTTAAGCTTGGAAGACTTCTGGATCAGCCTTGCGGGGGTGGTACTCGTGACGTTTGGGAACGTTCTGTACCACTCCCTCTTTTTCCTAAGGAGAATGGAAATGAAAAGGGAGTTTCATTCGCGGACCAAGGCGTTCGCTTGTTTATTGACCATGTGTGCTGGTTTTTCAGATGCTTATACCTTTATTTGTCGGGGTGGGACCTTGGCGGCAGGCCAGACGGGAAATGTGGTCTTTCTATCGGTTGGTTTGATCGGCCAGCAGATCTCAGATGTAGAAGTGAAGTTAGCCACGATGTTGGCCTTTATGCTGGGAATCTTTTTGATGACGGTTTTACGTCGCTTGATTGACAATTCAGTCTGGCGCTTGAGTACCCTGGTGCCCTTTATCCTCACGACCTTGGTGACGGGATTTTTACCAGCATCGGTAAAAAATGTCTTCATCGTGCCTTTTTTTAGCCTGAGTTTGGGAATCGTAGCGACCTCATTTGGAGAAGTAGATGGCTATGCCTACAACCACTCTTTTATGACCGGAAATCTCAAGAAAACCATGGTAGCTTATGGAAATTTTGTTAGAGACAGGGAGATGAAATTCCTCTGGGAAGCCATCTTTATGACCTGCCTGATCGGGAGTTTCGTCTGTGGGGCCATCTTTTCGACCTACTTGATCCAGTTTTATGGATTAGAGACCATCTGGCTGGTGTCCATCATCTTGACGATCTTTTTAATCTACCGTGCCATTCAATATTTTGAAGTCTTTCACTTCAATCGGCGACATGAATAGATAATGGAGGCTGGGACAAAAGTCCGAGCCTCTCAATTGTTTTTGGATTGTCGAGCAAGACGCAGTGGTTGAGTGGGCTCTACTATGCTGATTTCATCAGCTTTTACAGCCCTACTCAACTGTGCGGAGGTGGGACAACGAAATCGAATTCTAACGAATTACCGATTTCTGTCCCACTCTCTTTTCTTTCGCTGTTTGAAGCTTAATTTTTGGGCAAAGATTTGGTATAATGGAAGGTATGAAACATTCGGAAAAAGAATCACAATACCAGCTCTTGCTGGCTCAGTTAGACGCTCTCTTAACAGGAGAAACCAATGCCTTGGCCAATTTGTCTAACGCCAGTGCTCTCTTAAATCAAGCCCTGCCTCGTTCTGTCTTTGCGGGTTTTTATTTGTATGACCAGTCAGAATTGATCTTGGGACCCTTTCAGGGTGGCGTCTCTTGTGTCCACATCGCACTTGGAAAGGGTGTCTGTGGAGAAGCGGCCCAGAAGCAAGAAACTATGATTGTCGATGATGTCCGCCAACATGCCAACTATATTTCCTGTGATAGCCGGGCTATGAGTGAAATTGTGGTACCTATGGTCAAGGACGGTCAGCTCCTGGGGGTTTTAGACCTGGACTCAGAATGCATCTCTGACTACGATCAGCTGGATCAAGAGTATTTGGAAGAGTTTGTCGCTCTCTTGATCGAAAAGACAAACTGGGACTTTAAGATGTTTGGAGTAAAGAACTAATGTATCAAGCTTTATATCGGAAATACCGTAGCCAGACCTTTGGTCAATTAGTCGGCCAGCAAGTGGTAGCACGGACATTGAGGCAGGCAGTGGAGCAGGACAAGATCAGCCATGCCTATCTCTTTTCTGGACCTCGTGGAACTGGGAAAACGAGTGTGGCCAAGATCTTTGCTAAGGCCATGAACTGTCCCAATCAAGTCAATGGGGAGCCGTGTAACGACTGCTATATCTGTGAATCCATTACCAATGGGAGCCTAGAAGATGTCATCGAGATCGATGCGGCCTCCAACAATGGGGTCGATGAAATTCGGGATATTCGCGACAAATCCACCTATGCTCCGAGTCTAGCCAAGCACAAGGTCTACATTATCGATGAGGTCCACATGCTCTCGACAGGGGCCTTTAATGCCTTGTTGAAGACGCTGGAAGAGCCGACGGAAAATGTGGTCTTTATCCTTGCAACAACGGAATTGCACAAAATTCCAGCCACTATTCTGTCACGGGTGCAACGCTTTGAATTCAAATCCATCAAACTACCGGATATCGTTCACCATTTGGAAAGCATCTTAGCTACAGAAGGCATTGCCTATGAAGCAGATGCTGTCCAGATCATTGCTCGGCGCGCTGAAGGTGGGATGCGGGATGCCTTGTCCATTTTGGACCAAGCCCTGAGTCTGACTGCGGGTAGTGAGTTGACGACAGCAATCGCTGAAGAGATTACGGGCTCCATCAGTCTAGCTGCGCTCGATCAGTACGTGGCTGCCATCCTGGCTCATGATGCGACAGCGGCGCTGGATCAGCTGGCGATTATCTTTGATAATGGGAAGAATATGGCCCGTTTCGTCACGGACTTACTTCAATACCTGAGAGATCTTTTGATTGTCCAAACAGGTGGAGAAAACACTCACGCTAGTGACTTGTTTGCGGCGAATCTTGAAGTTGATCAAGCCCGTCTTTTTGCCCTGATTGACCAGGCGACGACTAGTCTAGCGGACATCAAAAATAGTCTGCAACCTCGTATCTATACTGAAATGATGACCATTAAATTGGCTGAAAGCACGGGCCAAGCTACTAACTCAGCAGCTGTGGAGGTTCCTTCCAATGTGTTAGCTCAGCTGGAGGACTTGAAGAAGGAAGTCGCTCAACTCAAGCAACAGTTAGCGCAATCAGGTAGCAGTCTTCCTGCTTCAAAACCGACAGTAGCTCGTCCAACCAAGTCGAACAAGGGCTACCGTGCGGATCGAAACAAGGTCAATGCGATTTTACAAGAGGCGGTTGAAAACCCAGAGTTGGCACGGACCAACTTGATCCGTCTTCAGAACGCTTGGGGGGAAATCATCGAGAGCTTGGCAGGTGCGGATAAGGCCCTCTTAATCGGATCTCAGCCGGTCGCTGCCAATGAAAATCACGCTATTTTAGCCTTTGAGTCTGCCTTTAATGCTGAACAGACCATGAAGCGGGACAACCTCAATACCATGTTTGGAAATATCCTCAGCAATGCTGCGGGCTTCTCACCAGAGATTTTAGCGGTTTCGATGGAAGAATGGACCCAAATCCGGGCAGAGTTTTCGGCTAAGGCGCGTGGACAAAAAGCGGAAGTGGTAGAAGAAGAGGAAAGTATCATCCCTGAGGAATTTCACTTTTTATCCGATAAAATCACCCTGCAAGACGATTAATACATGAATTTTTTACTGAATCATGGTAAAATAATTTTATGAATAGAAAACAATTTGCAGTGATAGCAGTCTTTACTGCTATGGAGACATACTTTTTCAATGAAGCGACCATGGCGGGTCAAATGCTCTTTACATGTTTTTGGGCCCTCTTGATCTTACGCAATCTCCAGACGGCCTATATGGTGGAGAAAATTGCTAGTGCCATTGAAAAAGAAATCAGAAAGAAAAGAAAATAAAACCTTTGAAAAGAAATCCTTTTTCAAAGGTTTTTTCTTGTTTTAAAAGGCTTCTTGGCATTGTTTGCGGTAATCTCCTGGGGAGAGGCCGACCTTCTGTTTAAAAGCCTTTGTAAAGTAGGAGTAGTTGTCATATCCCACCTGGAGGGCAACTTGGTAAATGGGGGTATCGCTTTGCGATAGCATCTCTTTTGCGGCGGCCATCCGTTTATCGGTGATGTATTTCACCAGTGTTTCGCCGGTGTCGCGCTTAAACATCCTCGCTAGATGATCTGGACTAAGAAAAACCATTTCTGCCAGCTTGGTGCGACTGATATCCTCCTTGTAATGGTGATCGATGTAGTCAGTGATCCGTTGGATGAGATTGGATTGGTGTTCTAGATCGATCACATAATGGCGAGCAGAGCTCCAGTAATCTCCGATATAGGCTTCAAAAGCTTCGATGGCATGAAACCGCCGTTCGAAGAGAAATTGATGGTGTTTGTTTTGAAATAACTTGTGGGCGAGAATGCCGTTCTTGTCCAGATAAATGCCAATTTGCTGGGTCCAGTCTAGCTGGAGTTCACTCAGAGCTGAGAGCGGGATGCGATCTTGAGTCTCTATGCTATGGATGATTTGGAGGAGCTGTTCTGTCTCTAGCTGATTTGTAAAAGTGAGCGATGTCCGATGAGCAGGCTTTTGAGGTTGTGGAGCCAAAGAAGCATAGGAGTGGATACTGTCCCAATGGAAGACTTGTTCTTCACTGTATTGGCAGAGTTGCAGAGCCTGCATCAATAGCGTCTTAAGGGAAATGGCATCTGAATAGAGAAGGATAGAGGATCGGTCTAAGTCTTGCTGGATCTTCTGCTGGATAGCCTTTAGGAAGTCTGCACACTCTGTAGTCTGATTCTTTTTGAAGAGACAGAGGTAGCGATCGGTCTGGCTTTCGATTTTACTGAGGGCACAGTAGTGGACAGGGAAATCTAGGGAGAGATCCTTGATACAATGGCGGAGCTGCAAGCGCCAAGAAGGGACGCTGGGGTGAAAGTCTTCTTCAACTAAGTGGAGAGTGATGAGGAGCAAGAGGTAGTCTTCATGTGGTTTGGGGCTATAACCCCGTTTTGTTACTTCTTGAAGGAGCTGTTCTGCTTGAGATGGACGCGGTTTTCGCAAGTAGTCATGCCAAAATTCAGCTTCTTTTTGTCCTTGCTGTGCTAATTGGGTCGCACTCTTGTGGCGCTTGATCTTATTGAGGGCTTTTTGAATGATAAATTCTAAGCGGTCGGGGTCAATCGGTTTGAGGTAGTATTCAAAACTTTGGAGTTCAATGGCTTTTTGGGCATAATTGAAATCAGCATAATTGGTAAGGAAGATCGTTTGAATGTCATATTTTTCTGACCGGACCCAGGCTAGGAGATCTAGCCCACTGCCTTGTGGCATCTCGATATCACTGATCATGAGGGCAATCGGGTGGCTTTGAATGATGGCTTGGGCTTGGCTCAGACTGGAGGCGGTATATACCTGCTCAATGCCCAAGGCTTCCCAATGGATGGTTTCCTGTAGGGCTTTAATGATAAAACGATCATCGTCAACGAGTAGGATATTCATGTGTGTCTCCTTTGTAGGGTTCATAAGGAAGTCTCAGTTGGATGCGGGCACCTCCTTGGGATCCATTTGAAAATTGGAGCGTGTAGTGATCTGGATAGAGGAGATCTAGTCGCTCCCGTGCATTGGTCAAACCAATGTGGTGGCCATTTTCAGTGACTAAGGATTTTTTCTCTGCTAGATCTTGTAAGATAGCGTAGCTAAAACCGGGTCCATTATCCTGAAGGGAAATGGCAAGCTGTTGGTTTGCTTCTTCATGAATGGAAAGCTGAATGTGGAAGGAATCTTGGAAAGAAAAGCCGTGTTTGATGGCATTTTCCACAAAGGTTTGTAAAAGCAGAGGGGGAATAGCCGCATCTTTCAGACCAGGATCCCAGTCCAGGTCAAAGTGGATGCTGTCCCCATAGCGGATTTTCTGGATTTCTAGGTAATTTCGGATATGTTGGATTTCATCTGTTAAGCGATTGAAATCTTGATTGGCTTGAAAGAGGTGACGCAAGTAGTTGGAAGTCACCTTGGTCAACTCCTCGATTTCCTTATAGTCCTTGGTTTGGAGCATGCTGTGAATCATGGAAAGCATGTTGAGGTAAAAATGGGGTCGAACTTGATTTTTGAGGTAATTGAGTTCGACTTTTTTGAGATTGAGTTGCGCGTGGTAGGCTCGAATTTGGAGGTCTTTCATATGGATCAGAACCTGATTGAGCTTGTGATTGGCCTGATCGATCTCTAAGATCCCTTGGTCTTCGATTACATCTAGCTTGGTAGAAGCAGCATCTAGCTGAGAAAGGCGTTGGGTGAGTCGTTTCATCGGTTGGATCATCCGTTGACGAATATAAAGGATCAGAATGGTGGAGAGAACGGCGATGATCAAAGGGACCAAGGAGAGAAGGGTTTCCAGTACGATATTTGTACGGAAAACGTCCCCGTAATCGACCGTCACATACAGATCAAAAGGCAGGTGGGTTTGATTGCTATCGGCTTGAATAACGGAATCTGTAGCATGGATCTGATTGGGGCGTTCGATGGATAAGCGCCCTTTTTTTCCAATATTGAGCTTTTGCAAGGGTCTTAAAATATCCTGGGTAGAAATGATGGCATAGATAGCCTTGCCCTTGTAATGAAGGGATTTCAAGAGATAATCATGCTGGTTCAGGCTGATTCGTTGCCATTTTTGACGGGTCTTGTCTGTTTCTTTGTCATAGGTTTTAAGATGATCTTTCAATTGTACATAGTCCAGGTAGGGCAGTTGAAGACTGGAAGCGTTGAAAAAATGTGGGATATCTTTTGTCTCTATGAAAAAGGTAATGGGGCTATCCATCTGGTACTGAAACTCCGTGAAATCAATCCGCAGTTTTTTTAGATTTTCATGAAAATCTGTGAAATCAAGCGGAGTATTGAGCTCTGTCAAATAGTCATTGTGACTAATGGTACTGTACATAAAACGCTCAACGGAGTGAAGCTCTGTATTTAAGGAATCCGCATAGATATGAATCGAGTCCTCTAAATGGAGCATATTTTGGTGTTTAATAAAATTTCGGCTAATCCCACCAATCAAAAGGTTGATCAAGGTATTGACAACTAAGAGGAGAAAGAGTAGGCGCGAAAAAAATTGAATCGAGTGATCTCGTGTACTTCTGTGAATAGCTTTCATAATGAGCACCTCACATATATTATAGCACTATTTGAAAACGGATTCATGAACAAAACCGATATTAAAGTAAAAAAAATCGGGAAAGTGCATGTTTTTGTGTGGAGAAAACGGAAAAGTGAATGAAGATGCACGAAAAAGTTCTATAAAGATGGAAAGGATTCCTATAAAATAAAGGAGAAAGAAAAGGAGGGCCTTATGAAAAGCGAAGTTAATGCGAAGCAGAGCAAATTTAAGAAAAATATTCCTTTATATGTGCTGCTCCTGCCATCGATTATTTTATTGATTTTATTTGCCTATATCCCTATGGCGGGTCTAGTCATCGCTTTTAAAGATTACTCTCCCGCTACTGGGATATTTGGAAGTCCTTGGGCTGGTCTCAAGTATTTTAACCAGTTCTTCTCATCCTTCCAATTTGCGACAACCATGAAGAATACCTTGAAAATTTCTATTTACAGTATTCTGGTTGGTTTTCCCTTGCCGATTGTTCTAGCCATTATTTGCAACCAGATTCGTGTGGGCAAGTTCAAAAAAGTCTTTCAAGTAACGACTTATTTGCCTCATTTTATCTCGACCATGGTCATGTGTGGGATGATTATTCTCTTTCTCTCCCCAAGTAGTGGACTGTTAGCCAATGTCCTCAAATTGGTTGGCTTAAAGATGCCTGCCCTCTTATCTAAACCAGGTAGCTTTGCGGGTGTCTATGTCTGGAGCGATGTCTGGCAACATATCGGTTGGGATAGTATCATCTATCTAGCCGCTCTATCGGCCATTGATCCGACCTTTTATGAGGCAGCGACCATGGACGGGGCGAGTCGATTGCAAAAAATCCGTCATATTGACTTACCCTTACTGTTACCAACGGCGATGATTCTCTTGATTCTCAGAGCAGGAAGCCTACTCAGTGTTGGTTTTGAAAAGGTCTTGCTCTTGCAAAATCCACTTAATCTGGCAGGAAGTGAAATCATTTCGACCTATGTCTACAAAGTGGGGATGATTAATTTTCAATATAGTTATTCGACAGCGATCGGTCTCTTTAATACCTTGGTCAACTTGATCATCTTACTGTCGGTCAACTGGTTTGCGAAACGCTATACCAAGACGGGATTGTTCTAGGAAGGAGGAGAAATTGTGAAATTGTTTCAACATGCGAGAAAGACCAAGTCAGAAATCCTCTTTGATATTTTTATCTATGGTCTAGCGATTTGCTTGATTCTCTTGATTGTCTACCCTTTGTGGTTTGTTATCATTGCCTCCTTTAGTAATCCGTCTGATGTAGCAACTGGTAAGGTTTGGTTTATCCCGAGGGAATGGCGACTAGACGGCTATCAACGTTTGATTGAGCAGCCTTTGTTTCTAAAGAGCTATCTTAACACCATCCTCTACACGGTTGTAGGGACCATCGTTGCCCTGGTCATTAATATCCCGGCTGGTTACGCCTTGTCGCGAAAGGACCTCTTTGCTAAGAAATGGGTCAGTGTCTTCTTTATCGTTCCCATGTTCGTCTCTGGGGGCTTGATTCCCATTTATTTGACAGTGAAACAATTGGGCTTGGTCGACACCTTCTGGGTAATGGTCGTACCGTTTGCAGTATCTCCTTACAATATCGTTGTAGCTCGGACTTTCTTTAACAATAGTATTCCAGAAGGGATGTGGGAAGCCGCCCAGATCGATGGGTGCGGAACCATTTATTACTTTAGAAAGATCGTGCTCCCCTTGTCCAAGGCTATTATTGCCGTTATTGGACTTTGGACAGCAGTAGGGATCTGGAATTCTTGGTTCAATGCCTTGATTTATTTGACCAATGAAAATCTTCAACCCCTGCAATTGATCCTGCGCCGTCTCTTAATTAGTAATCAAATGTTGCAATCGCAAGCAACAGGGGAGGTAGCTTCTGACCTCCGTATTAAGGCTGATATGATGAAATATGCAGCCATCGTTATCTCAACAGCACCGATTATGATGCTGTATCCATTCGTCCAAAAATACTTTAATCAAGGTGTCATGATAGGGGCCTTGAAAGAATAGGAGAAGATCATGAAAAACAGGAAATTTGCCTATCTGCTCCTTGGAGCAGCTGCTTTAGCTGGCTTGACGGCTTGTGGAGCTTCCACAAATAAATCAAGCAATGACAAGAATGATGGAAATACCTTCAAGATCACGACCGTTCGTTGGTCGGATTGGGGGGAAGACTATCACAAAGGTTTTCTAGATGATTCAGCCAAGGAATCAGGTATCAAGATCAAATGGGATACCATGGTGGCTGCAGACTGGTCTGATAAGAAATCTGTTCTTGTTGCCAGTGGAGATTTACCAGACGCTTTCTTGGGATCCAATGCCTTCACGGATTCTGAAATCGCTCAGAACCAAAACATGTTCATTCCATTGGAAGACTTGATCAAGGATAATATGCCAAACTTGAACAAGGCCTTTGAAAAAGAACCGAAATTAAAAGCCATGGTGACCAACCCAGATGGTCATATTTACAGCCTGCCTAAGAAATTGCCAATGCGGCCAATCGTCGGCAACCAACTCTTTATTAATAAGAAATGGTTGGACAACCTTGGCTTGAAGATGCCGGAAACCTATGATGAATTGGTGACTGTTTTACAAGCATTTAAGGATAAGGATGCTAATGGCAATGGCGATGTCAATGATGAAATTCCATTTGGCTCTGGTAACTTTGATCCGACCTTCTCTTATATTTTGCCATTCAACAACCGTCTGGGTGGAGATAATACCTATGAAATGTCCGTCAAAGATGGCAAGCCGGTCTATCTACGAACAGAAGAAAGTTATAAACAAGGGATAGCGGCGATGCATGAAGCCTACAAGAAAGGCTTGATCGACCCTGAACTCTTTACAGAAGATACCTCCATGTCTGTTGCCAAACGGATGGATAAGGGTGTGGCGCGTGTCGGTGTGTCAAGTGGTTGGACAGCAGATGCAACCTTTGGCCAACATGCCAGCGAATATGCTCCTCTCCCAGCATTGAAAGGCCCGGATGGCAAACAATATGTCATTTCTGACCCAGATCATTTGAACTATGGACGCAATGAAATACTGATCACGAATAAGTGCAAGGACCCTGCAAAATTGCTCAAATGGTTGGATAAATTCTACACGGACGATGCCAGCATCCAAAACTTCTATGGATCCTTTGGCATTGCAACTGAAAAAGATGGTGACAAGTACAAGGTCTTGGCTCCAAAAGATGGTAAATCTGCCGATGAATGGGCTTGGATTAATTCCCTTCGTGACTTTGGACCAAAATATGTGTCAGATGATATCAATAGTCATGTCGACATCGACCAAACGCAAGGTGATGGCCTCAAATTGAAGATGGACAAAGAATTGAAACAATACGCTTTGCCAGCATATCCAAATGTCATCTACTCTCAAGAAGAATTGAACAAATTGTCCTCTATTTATGTCGATATCAACTCCTATGTTACCCAACAAGCTTCTAAATGGGTAGTCGAAGGGGGCGTCGAAAAGGATTGGGACGATTACAAAGCAACATTGAAGAAGATGGGCATTGATGACTTTATGAAGATTCAACAGGATGCCTATGATCGTTACCAAAAAGAAGTGAAGTAACAGGAGTCTAAATGGATTCAAGTAAGTAACTCAGGGGCCTAAAGCCCCTGAGTGCTTCCTTGGAGGAAGTGGAAGAAAATAGAGATGAAGAACAAGGAGAAGAAGATGCAAAAATTATTTTCATTGGATGGACGCTTGGTCAAGACCTTGACCCGGTTGACAGACATCATTATCTTGAACACCTTGTTTATCGTTTGCTGCCTTCCAATTCTCACGATCGGTGCATCGCTTACGGCTTTAGCAACCATGTGGCACCGCTTGTTGAAAGGGGAAGATACGGATATCGTTTTTCATTTTTTCCGTCTCTTTCGCGCTAATTTCAAGCAAGCGACGGTGATTTGGCTGACTTGTCTAGGACTATCTGCCCTTCTTTATCTGGATTACTGTCTTTTTTCAAATACGGACTTCTTAAGTGAGTATGGGATTTGGATCTTGCTTCCCTTTATCGTCCTTCTATGTGGAGGGATGACCTTGATCTTCCCTTATATCGGCCTCTTTGAAGATCCTACAAGAAAGGTCTGTCTAAATAGTTTCCTCATTGCTCTTTTAAATCCAATTCAAACCATCTTTCTTATTTTCTTCAATCTGGCAGTAGTTTATATCAGTCTCAGTAGTCCTGAACGGTTACTGACAGCTATTTATCTCTTTACCTTTGGAGGTTTTGCCCTGTGGAGCTTCTTGAATGTTCGACTGACCGATAAGATCTTTTCAAGGATCCAAGAAGGAGGAGTCTTTGAAAAATAAGGTCAAGCAAGTGGGGCGTATGTTTTACGGAATATTATTTAAATCGAATAAAGGCTGGGACAAAAGTCCTAGCCTCTTAATTGTTTTTGGATTGTCGAGCAAGACGCAGTGGTTGAGTGGGCTCTACTACGCTGATTTCATCAGCTTTTACAGCCCTACTCAACTGTGCGGAGGTGGG
>OKVG01000446.1_pt1 | contig 31928 bp, 26 predicted proteins | sample 1606981 | NCBI WGS metagenome assembly OKVG01 (sample SAMN03281018, study PRJEB24777) | human gut metagenome | isolation source: fecal sample PR128 from 1 month old male Malay infant, vaginal delivered... | reverse complement strand
AAATTCGTGATACGCGACTATCAGCTATTGAACTCTAGGAGTTTTTGTCTACACTCATTATATATGCTTAAAAGAATTATGAATAATAGATTACCTTTATAGGGGTTATAAAAACTTTTATACCTACCATTCATACTTTTTATGCATTTTGAGCATAGATTTGCAGCCCCAAATGAAAAAAATGCATGTATACGTCCCCAAAGGGGGTATACATGCACTTACATGGTCCTGCCTGGCTCTTTCGAGACACCTTTATTATGACTTATTATATCGAAAAAGTCTAATACTGAAATAGCATGAATAGGCAGTTACAAATTCTTATATTGGATCTATTTATAAATCTATTCTTTATATTCTCTAAAAATACTATCATCTACTACGGTATGCTTTTTATAATAATCGCGAACATACTCAATAAATGTTTTAACCACTACAAGATTTTCTGTATCCTTGGTGTACACCATGTTGGTATCACGAGTGATATATGTGCCATCTTTACTACGCAATGGACTTACATAGATATCTCTATCCTTGCAGGATCCAAGGCCCATATAGGTCAGAATCGACCAACCGAGCCCTGCGCGCACAAAGTGACGGCATGTACTCATAGAATTTACATCCATGGCAACACTAGGTGGCTCTTCAAAATGTTCTGCACACCATGTTTCGATGATATTGGCTACGGATGCATCAGTCTGATACTTGATAAATGGTACCTTCTCAAGGGATTCAGGTGGTACTAATTCTTTATAAACCAAGCAGTATGGTTCCTCTAATAGTAGCTCAGACTTACCAGACACATCATAACCGCCACGAGCAAAGGCAACCATACAGTCACCAGTATTAAACATTTTTACCACTTGATGGCTGAATGCCGTCTTAACTTGTATATGCACATCTGGATACAGTTCGCGGAAAGATCGTAACAAGGCCGGCAATTCATAGTCTGCAAAGTTGATAGATGACGCAATTTTCAAGGTTCCTTGAATCTTACCAGAAGCTGAGTTCATAGCATTTTCTAAGGCTTCATGATCTTGCATCATTCTTTTACAGTAGTCATAGAAAATCTCGCCTTGCGCCGTAAGGGCAATCCCTTCAGCAGTACGCAACAACAGAGAATGGCCCAAGGCTTTTTCCATATGGCGCAACCGATAACTGAGTGCTGGTTGCGATAAAAACAATTTTTCTGCAGCCCTTGTAATATTGCCTTCATCGACAACGGTGACAAAGGTTTGCCATTCTCTATCGTCCATAGTATCTCCTTTTATCGCTTATTACCAAAGATGCGCAATAAGGATAAGAATAAGTTAATGAAATCTAAATATAGGCTCAAAGCACCTGTGATTTCAATGCGGTCTAAAATTGTTTCATCCTCCATAAGAGCTACTTGTGTCACATTATTTTTAATGCGGTTCACATCGATAGCCGTAAAAATGGAGAATACTACAACCCCTACATAGCCTAAAACTAGGCTAACAGTATCGCTAAAGCCACTGAGTACAGCCCAGTTAAAGTAGCGAGCTGCCATCATCACAAAGGATACAATGATCATGCCGAGCAAAGCAGCCATTACATACGGTGTAAGGGATGATAAATTGCGTTTTGTAGTAGCCCCTACTATAGCAAAACCAATGAAGAAGGCAAGAGTACCGATTAACGCAGGAATAACTACTTCAAACACATTATATCGCAAGGATATAAGTGTCAATGTAAGACCATTCAATGCACTATAGAGGAAGAACATTCCTTTCAAGGTCATAACATTAGCGGCATATGCACGCGCGCTGAATAGGAATACTACGCCAAGCTCAACTAATAGGATAATATTAAAGTTTTGGTACGCAAAACGTAGCCAATCAGGATTTGCCAATGCGGCTATACCAACGCCGATAGTTGTAAGTAAGCCTACAACCATCCACAAGAAAGAACCTTTTAATCGTTGGGATACGATACTTTCAACCTGTGCAACCTCAGTTGCAGTAGGTCCTGTTACATTATATGGATTCATACTATCCCTCCTTATATTTAATTATCTTTCACTAAAACTAGCGAGCGTTAGCAATACCTGCAAATACCTTACCGCGTTCGCCATCGATTGTTACTTCTTGACCTTCTAAAAGCACTTCATGAGCATTTTTAGCACCTAAAATAACAGGAATACCATAGGTAATGCCCGCAATAGCACTATCGGATGTATAACCATCTTCTACGGCAATAATGCCACCTGCTCGTTTTGCAATAGTCATCAATTCAGGTTCCATAGTACCTACAACGAGAATATCGCCGTCTTTGAAGCTTTCATAATTACCTTTATGATTAGCCGCAACGAATACATTACCTGTTACGGATTTACGTAAAATACCATTACCAGACAAGAGTACTTGACCTGCAATGTGTACGCGAATCATATTTGTAGTACCTGTTGCACCAGATGGTACGCCAGCCGTAACAACTACGAGATCACCAGACTCGATAGCACCTGTGCCAAGAGCACCTGTAATAGCTTGTTTTACCATTTCATCAGAGTTGATGATTTCATGGCCTTTGATAGCCTCTACGCCCCAGCACAATTGCATGCGACGAATTGTTTCCTCATGAGGTGTAACAGCAATAATTTTACAATCTGGACGGTGACGTGCCACACTAAGTGCAGTATGACCGGATTCTGTGCATGTCAAAATTGCAGCAGCCCCAAGGTTTTGAGCGATGCGCACACTCGCTAAACATACAGCACTTGTAGTAGTCATGTCATCATCTTGGCGAGCACGGCTCTTGCTGTCGTAAATAGACGCTTTTTCTGTTACCTCTGCAATACGTGTCATAGTCGTAACTGCTTCTACAGGGTAAGCGCCATTTGCCGTTTCACCAGATAACATGATGGCATCTGTGCCGTCCAAAATAGCATTAGCTACGTCACTTGCTTCCGCACGTGTAGGACGTGGATTTTGAATCATAGATTCAAGCATTTGTGTAGCCGTAATAACTGGTTTACCCAAGTTGTTACATTTTTCGATCATCATCTTTTGAAGTACTGGCACCTCTTCTGCAGGAATTTCTACACCGAGGTCACCACGAGCCACCATGAGACCATCTGCTACTTCTAAGATTTCATCGATGTTTTTAACGCCTTCTGCATTTTCAATTTTCGCAATAATCTTGATGTCCTTTTGTTCAGATTCAAGAATACGACGGATGGCTACGATATCTTTACCGCGTTGCATGAAGGATGCTGCTACAAAGTCTACACCTTGTTGACAGCCAAAGCGCAAATCCGCTTCGTCTTGTTCAGATACAGGTGGCAAGCTAAGTGCTACGCCTGGCACTGCTACGCGTTTACGGTTGCCGATTTCACCGCTATTTTGAACTGTGGTAATGATATTATTACCTTCGATGGAATCGATAGTAAGGGTTACAAGGCCATCGGCCAATAAAATTTTATCCCCTACAGATACATCGCCTACAAGACCTTTGTGGTTAACAGAGCTAATCTCTTTTGTGCCTTCCACATCATCTGTAGTCAACGTGAATTGTTGACCTGCTTCGAGGAATACTTTGCCCTCTTTGAATAGACCAAGGCGCACCTCTGGGCCTTTTGTATCGAGCAATAAAGCGATTGGTTTATTTACAATCATCGCCGCATCACGCACCATTTGCATGCGCTCTGCTTGCTCTTCATGAGATCCGTGGGAGAAGTTGAAACGAGCTACATTCATGCCAGCTCGCATCATATCTTCTAAGATACCAAATTTATCCGTTCCCGGACCTACAGTACATACGATTTTTGTTCGTTTCATCTTTCCTCCTATGAAAACCATCCCATTTGGATGTTCATGTATTATATCAATGTTTGTGAAAGCCGTCTGTGCTTCACGCAACATGAGTGATTAAGTAGTGAATATATTTATTATTACCTTAACCCCTATTGCGGTTCTTATGCATATATTATTGCACCTCTACAGAGCCATCGCCTAGAATAGCTTCAATAGCCTTGATGGATTCATCACTAGGGTCAAAGCACATATTCGGTGGCAAGTTAATGCGCTTCCGTTGACGATGTAAGTATAACGACGTTGGCACAGAACCTGCAGTGTTTGTTAACACTCGTTTTAAGGCTTCACTATTTTCTGGCGTATCATATTGGCTATAAATATGGATAGCTACATGTTTTGCCTGACTATAGTTTACCTTTAATGGCATAATGCGGTCTGCAATAATTTGCACACCCTTTTCATCCGCATCAACACGGCCTTTTACCTTAACGATCATATCGACCGCAAGGAACTGTTGGCTTTGACTAAAGACCTTCGGGAATGCCACTACATTGGCCGCACCAGAATAATCTTCGATGCGAAGAATGGACATAACTTCGTTTCGTCTTGTCATACGGTCCGTCTTATTTTCAATCAACCCGCCAAAGGTAATGGTTTGACCGTCATACTGCTCTGGATTTTCTACGAGAGCACCCAGTTCAAAGAGGCCCTCTAATTCCTTCGCATAGCCTTGCAATGGATGGCCTGTGATATAAAAGCCTGTATATTCTTTTTCATCCTTCAATTTATCATCTTCCGATAAATCCTCCACATTAGGAACAGGGATGAAATCTACAGTCTCCTCTATATCGCCAAAGAGACTCATGGTGCCCATAGCGGCATCCTTTTGCTCTTTAGCACCAACAGCTTGAGCGCTTTCATACATGTGCAACAATTGGTTTCGGTTTTCTTTGAAACCATCCATGGCGCCGCATCGAATGAGACTTTCAAGAAGGCGTTTGTTGACAACCTTATTATCAACACGTTTGCAGAAGTCTACAATATCCGTGTAAAGACCGTGCTCATTGCGCTCAGTAATCAAGCGATCGATGGCATTATCTCCTACGTTCTTGATGCCCCCAAGACCGAAGCGAATAGCATCGCCTTGTACGGCAAAGCTGCGCTCAGAATAGTTAATATCTGGGCCAAGTACCTTTACGTTGTGCTTCTTGCAGGCATTGATATAGTACGTTAACTTTTGCATGTTCTGCATAAAGCTAGTCATGGTAGCCGCCATGAATTCAGGGAAATAGTGGGCTTTCAAATACGCTGTTTGATACGCAATGTACGCATAAGCCGCACTATGTGATTTATTAAAGCCATAGCCTGCGAAGTATACGAGCAAGTCAAATACTTCGTTCGCAATGGACTCTTCTATGCCATTGTTAATGGAACCTTGAATAAAGGATTCACGTTGAGCCTTTAGTACAGATTCCTTTTTCTTACCCATGGCGCGGCGCATTAAGTCCGCTTGACCAAGGGAGAATCCGCCCATGGCGGATGCAATCTGCATAACCTGTTCTTGGTACAAGATTACACCAAAGGTATCTTTCAAAATAGGTTCCAAGATAGGATGTAAATAGGTAACCTCTTTTTTACCATGACGACGGTCGATAAAGTCCGCCACCATGCCAGAGCCCAATGGACCTGGACGGTATAAGGCTACCAATGGAATTAAGTCCTCGAAATGTTCAGGCTTAAGGTCCATAACGAGCTTTGTAATACCTTCCGATTCGAGCTGGAATACACCAGATGTATCGCCCTTTGTGAGGATATCACAAGCTGCCTTGTCGTCTAGTGGGATAGCATCTAAATCAAGGTCAATACCACGGTTCGCCTTGATAAGCTTTAAGGCATCCCCCATAACCGTTAAGGTACGGAGGCCCAAGAAGTCCATCTTTAAGAGGCCTAATTCCTCGATGTTATCCTTATCGTACTGCGTTACAAAGCCTTCATCATTGGCATTTTGTACCGGTACGTGGTCATCTAGAGGGTCTGCAGAAATTACGACGCCCGCTGCATGCGTGGACGAATTACGCGCAATCCCTTCTAGCTTTTTACCAAAATCAAATAACTCTTTAACATTAGCATCCGCTTCGTATAAAGCTTTTAGCTCCTTGCCTTGCAACGCCTTATCTAAGGTAATCCCCAGCTCGTTGGGAATCATCTTAGCAATGCGGTTTACTTCCGCCAAAGGTAAGTCCAGCACACGACCTACGTCACGGATAACGGCACGAGCCGCCTCTGTACCGAAGGTAATAATCTGAGATACACGAGCTTGGCCGTATTTTCTCGTTACATATTCGATGGCTTGACCACGCTTTTCGTAGCAGAAGTCAATATCGATATCAGGCATGCTTACCCGTTCAGGATTTAAAAACCGTTCAAAGAGCAAGTCGTACTTCAATGGATCAAGGCCTGTAATGCCAAGTAGATAGGCAACTACAGAACCGGCCGCAGAACCACGACCAGGACCTACTAAGATGTCGTGCTCACGGGCGTAGCGTACATAGTCCCATACAATGAGGAAGTAATCCTCAAAGCCCATGGTACCAATAACGTCTAACTCATAGTCTAAACGTTTTTGTAACTCTTCAGAGGTCTCCCCATAGAGGCGAGGAATTTCTCGTTCACATACCTTACGCAAATAGGTCTTAGACGTTTCCCCTTCTGGCACATCAAAGTGCGGCAAGTGATGTTCGTCAAAATTAAACTCTACATTGCAGCGCTCTGCAATTTTTAAGGTATTTTCGATGGCACCCGGAATATGTCCAAATAGCTCTGCCATCTCATCCCCAGATTTTAAATAGAACTCATCATTCGGGAACTTTAAGCGGTCTACCTCAGCACGACGACGGCCTGTAGAAATACATACCTTAATATCTTGCGCGTCTGCATCCTCTTTTAATACATAGTGGAAGTCATTAGATGCTACGATGCCAAGACCATATTCCTTACTGAGCTTAATGAGCTCCTCTTGAGCTTTAGCCTCCTCTGGTAAACCATGGTTTTGGATTTCTAAGAAAAAATTATCCTTCCCGTACGTCTCAATATACCATTCGATAGAACGCTTAGCGCCTTCCATATTGTCTTGCAAAATATACTGAGGAATTTCCCCTTGAATACAAGCACTAAGGGCAATGATGCCCTTGCTGTATTGGCGCAATAAATCGCGGTCTGCACGAGGCTTATAATTAAACCCTTCAGTAGAGGCTTTCGACACAATTTTAACGAGATTTCGATACCCTTCCATAGTCTCAGCCAACAGAATGAGATGTTTCAAACGTTCACGGCTACGACCTTCCGGTTTATCAAGGCGACTATGTTCCGTTACATATACTTCACAACCGATAATAGGCTTAACACCTTGGGCTATACATTCTTTATAGAAATAAATTGCCGCGTACATATTGCCATGGTCCGTAATAGCAAGGGCTGGCTGATTTAACTCCTTCGCACGACGTACCATGTCAGGCAAACGACTGATACCGTCCAGCAAACTAAACTCTGTATGACTATGTAAATGTACAAATGGCTGCATGGTACACCTCCTTTAAGGGCGATGAGCAAAATACACGTTCAATGACTTCTTACGAGCCTTCCAATCTGGCAAAAACTGTGCCACTAGATTGTGAAAGTTCTTGGAATGGTCTAAATATTTAAAATGAGCAAACTCATGAACCATAACGTACTCAATATATGCCTGTGGACCCTCTAATAAACGGGTATTCATCTTGATGAGCTGCTTGGCTGGCGTACAAGAACCCCAACGACTCTTCATACGCTGCTGTTTTATAGTTGGCATAGGTACATCAATACCTTGCTTATGGTAGCGTTGATACACGACCTTTGCCCAATGGACAAAGACCTTCTCCCCCAAGTTACGCCAATAACTTTGCATTAATTTATGCTTCGCTTCATAGGTCGTACCACGAGGCACTACCATGGTAAGGATGGCTTTTCCGTCAAAGCCAATGTGAGGCTTGCCATCCTGCTCAACTAGGCGCAACGTAACAGGAATGCCGAGGATTGATAAGCTTTCACCATTCACATACTGCAACGCATCGACGCGCTTGGCATTCAATGCATCAATCTTGTAACGAGCCCGCTCAATGAAGGGCATATTCTCGATGACAAACTTGTCCACCCTATAATCCGGTACATATGCATTCGCTGACACATGGATCACACCATCCTTTGTAATGCGCATGTTCATGTTCTTCACACGCTTGATGGTTAACTCATATTCAATTGTGTCGCCATTATAGGTAATAGACCTAGTTGTTGAAGTATTCATACCTTTTATTTTATCATAAAACACTCATAAAATCGTAAAATTCTAGTAATTTTAATAGAACTACTTAGATTTTAATCAATACTGATTTTTATTAATTTGTAATATAAAAATGACACCTATACCAAGCCCTTGTAGGTGGTATAGGTGTCATTAAAATAATCTGTAATATCAAATTATTGATTAGTATAGAAAAATCTTAATAAATACATCATAAAATTATCTTACGATGCATCCAAATCGCAAAAATATTAAGCATATTATTTTACTTTAACAATAATCGAACGATTAGGATATCTCATCTTCTTATCTTTCAACCGATTATAAATATCCTGTTCCTCAGAAGTTAGGTCTGCCTTACTAGATAAAATATGTATGTGAATTGGTTTCTGTTCTTTTTCTAGCTCTTTTTTCTCTATCAAATAGTTATTTAAAGTATATTTTTTATAATTTTCATCGGTTTCCTCATCAAATAAATAGTATATTTGATCTAAATTTAAATCAATTTTTAGAAAACCTGTTTTTCCATAACTATATAGATAGTTTAATTGTGATTCGTAAGAGTATCCATTATATTCTAATGTGGATCCAGTTTTATTATCCAATATATAATTTTCACCCTTGGAATATCCCAAAAAATAACGAGGTTCATATATATATGAATTAGATTCACCAATATAGATTATTGAGCATACTGCTAAACTCAAAATACTTACTAAAATAATTAATATATATTTCATCTCTACTATGCTCTCACTTCAGCTTAAATAACAGTATCAATTTGAATTCCATATTTAAAAGGCTTTATAATTCCAGCTCTCTGTTCTAAATATGCAATATTAGCCGCAGCAATTAATGCGCTTTTCTTTGATGTATCTTCCGCTATAGACAACAGTTTAGCTATATACTCAGCAGAGAATTCCGCTGGTGGAACAGCTGGAATATCATTATCATAATCAGGAAGCCATTCAAAATTATATATATCTTTTGCTTGCCCAACCACATGAACTTTATCTTCAGAAACTTTTGTCATTCTAACACCAAACTTTAATTTTCCGAATGCAGCTTTAGCATTAGTATTTGTCTCAATGGCAAAATATTGTACTTTACTTTCACCAACCGACATATCAAAACTAAGTTTTTTCACTTCTGTAATAAATGAAGAGTGGTTACTTATTAATTCAGATGCCCCTGTACCTAGCGGAAAATATTGTTTTTCCCCATCTCCATGTAATGCATGTTTATATAAAGCTACCGCTACACTATAGTTAGGAGAGTATTCGCCAAATCTAGAAGCTAAGAAATCAGAACTTTGTCCAATCAGAGTGCCTTTAATTATTGACTTAGATAAAAAATTAAGGTCATCGTATTCCTGCCTATTTATTTCATCTAATATATCTCTATCCATAGCAGCATAAGCTTCTTCTAAAGAACTTTTTACACCAGTTTCATCATTCCATTTAGTGGCATAAGATGTCACTGCTGCACCAGTATTTACGGATCCGCCAGTTACTTTATTAACCACACCACCTACTGCAGCACTCAACCATTGTGCTAATGCGGGATCATGTTTAGCTACTTTCTTTATTTCACCAATTAGCAACTCATTAGTCATAGTAGCTTTAAACCCGCTACCCGGTGCATTACCAGCCATACGTGCTGCTACTTCACCTATGATACCATGTGCAATAGATTTAGCGATTTTGCCATCTTTCGTTGTTGGTTGCCAGTTATGTAGTTGTTCAAATGCATTTTTAGAGAATAGACGTGCTAATTCTTGACGTTCTTCAATTTTCTTTTTATCGAAAATCTTATCTAATTGATGTAACGTATTTTCTGTATTAGTGTTAATGGTTTTAGTATCAATTTCTTTACCATCTACAGACAGTATACCATCAGAAATAGCAGATTGAGTAGTAGAGCTTGCTTTACCTTTAGAGCCTACACCTAAGTTTGGAACTAGACCGATACTGTTATAAATCTTATCATAACCTTTTTTATCATTGGTTTTCATCTCTTCAAGTTTCTTTTTACTACCATAGTAGTTATAGCCGATACCATTATTACTATAACTATACTCAGCTTCATTTTGGATATCCTTCATCTCTAGAGATTTTGTAGTCAATTTATTCTTAGCTTTTAGAGCATCACTTTTAATTACAGCGCCCTCTAATGTAGTGTTATTACCTACATTAATATTATAGCCTTCTTCTCCTGCATAAATGCCAGCTTGTTCTGTTACACTCTTCCATTTGCTATCAATTCGTCCTACACTAGCATTGATACTACCAGTTGGATCTTTGAAGTTAGGTTTAGAGGAAACAGAGAATCCCGCAGACTTACTATGTTCTTTAAAATTATCTACATCTTGTAAGCTTTGAATATGTAAATTACGACCTGTATCTACTTCTACCTTTTTACCAGATACAGTGGAACCAATAATAGTTGTATCTCGTTTTGCTTTAAGCTGAGCTAGTTGAGCCGCTTTAATCTTAGTAGGTACATAACTTTCTTGATGGGTATCCCCATTTTGACGAGCCATATGACCACTTGCATTAATGTCGAGGAGTCCACCACCAGTTAAGCTAATGCCAGCACCAACGCTCCAGCCAGAACTTTTATAGGTATTATTAACATCTACAGTATTCTTGCCTGCCTTAAGATTAATATCACTAGCGCTATCTAATACTAGTTTTTTAGCCTCTACTGTTTCACCTGTTAAACCAATACCACTTTGCTGCGCATCACGAGCCTTGATTTGCACTTCACTATCGCTAACAAGAGTCCCGCCTTGATATGTGTTTGTATCTACTACTTGCCCTTGTTTTCTAGAAGTACTACCAATACTTACCGAGAGATTAACAGCATCATCAATATTTTTTTGACCACGTCGGGAATGATTTTTTGTGTCTTTTAATACTTTACCATCATCATCACGAAGTTTGATACCCTTAACCGCTTTATCTACCGCAGCATAGCCATCTTGCAATTGTTTACGTGCTTCATTGAGTTCAAGTGCAGCTAACCGTTTATCATCACGGCCACCAGCTTGTTTTATAGTACGTGTAGTATCTGTAAGTGTATTTGCTATTGCACCACCTAAGGATACGGTAAGACCAGTTTTTTTGTAGCGTTCATCATGTGTCATGTGGTTATAATCCACGTTACCATCTAATGTAACAGCAGAGCCGTCTAACACAGCACCTTCTTTAGCAACAATATCTGCACTTGTAAGATGAACTGTATCATTAGCCTTGATATTTACAGTCCCTTTCGTACTAGCAATTGTATTTCTTACTGTAGATTCTTCATGGTTTGCTTCATCAATATTGTGTTTTTCTTTACCAATAGAGAAACCTATACCTGCACCACCTAGCAAGCCAGATTTTTTATGACGATACACACTAGAGCCATCAGTAATAGATTTATCTGCACCCAATTCTACTTTACCACCAGCGGTAATAGATACGGCATTCTCACCCATAATTTGAGCAGATTGACCAGTTACATCTTGAGCACTAGTAATCGTTACAGTTTTACCACTTAATGTAGAACCTGTTACAGATGTACTTGTTACGTCATCAACAGCATTTGTACTTTCACGTTTGACTAAACTTTTCTTTTTATCTAGGTATACATGATTAACAGTACTATTTGCCTTCGCTGTATTTAATGCAACCGTATTACCAGATACGTGTACTTTGTCTGCCGCTAATACTTGACTACCTTCCAGTTGTACGGCATCAGAGGCTACAATGGAAACGTTCTTACCTTCAACGCTACTACCAATAGATGATTGAGCTTTAACCAGATCATGAGACTGAGTCGTTTGAGAGTGTCCACCACCAGATTTACCTTTATCAAAACGATGTTCTTCAAGCTCATGTGTAGCATTCATTGCTTTCATCGTTACATTGCGACCTGCCGTAACAGTTGTATTCACATCAGAGGAGACAATACCTGCCTCCATAGATACATCTCGGCCTGCAACTACTGTTGTTTGACCAGCACCACCAATACGGCCTTGATCTACACCAGTAATCGTTTCACGACGATTGTTGCTACTGTTCCACTCAACCTTGCTATTACCGGCCTCATACTGTAAGCCTTTATTAATTACATCGCGCCCCGCAACAACCTTTGTGGAGCCTGCTGTATTAGTTTGTGTAATTGTGCCACCTTCATTAACAACGTCTTTCTTAGCATACACAGAGACTGTATCGTTGCCCATAATAGTGCCTTGTGTATTACGAACTTCGTCATTTGCTGTAACCGTAGCCGTGTTACCTTTAATAAGACCATTATCATTGTGAATGGAATTACCAGTAAGAGTCACATCCTTATCCGCTACAATGCTACCACTATTATGCATAGTGTCAACAGAAAGGTTAATAGATTGGGCCTGCAAATTAGCGCCACCTTCTACTCGTTTTGTGTTTGGTGCTAAATATAGAGTAGGTACTAGCACAGTTTCAGTTTTGCCATCTGGTAATACAACAGACTTACTCACTAGGAGCACTACATCTTCTTTAAGATTTTTTTGCTCAGCCTCGGTTAAACCTCGACCTAATACAATAGATTGAGATTTAGTTACACTAATCCCTGCATCCATCAATTGGCGATATTGTTCTTCTGCGGAAAGACCAGATTGAAGTCTACTTTTACCAGTTTGACGCATAATCTCTTGCATAACGAGTTGCTGCTCGTAATACCCATCACCCAATCGTTTTTGTATATTCATATGGTCTAATTTAAGGCGAGATAATACGTAATCAGAAGATAAGAAGTTGCGACGATTTGTGAAGTTAGGATCTGTTTCAATCACATACGATGTATTAGGGTTCGTCGATAACTGACTCATACTATTTAATAGAGATGCATCTACTGTGGTATCACTTTTACTATTTTCTACATGACCGCCATATACGGCAACAGGTACATCTTTAGGATTCACCTTAGTATTCTTATACTTCGCTTCACGAATATTGGTAGTATCCCACCCTTTTTTATGATGACGGCTATAACTTGTAGCGGTACCCTCTTCAGTTATATATTCATTACCTTTAGGGTTACTTTGTTCATAATGACCTACAGTACCAGTGATATCTCCAACAGCACTAATTTGACTCGCTTCATTTGTCATATGGTCTACGTCTATATGTAAATTGCCACCAGAAATGATCCGTCCAGGATTAGATGTATCTACGGCATCTTCCTCACGTGTACGATCATATTCATACTTAGTCCAACTATCATGATGTTTACCATTTATGGAAAGTTGGAGATTCTCAGAAGAGTGTACTACTACTTTATCTTTTGGAATTTTATCATCATGTCCATAAATCCGTTCCTCAGACAATTGATAACGCTTAATGCTGCCGGATGGAGCTACTTCGTTTTTAACATGCTCTTTACCCTCTACAGCTACACGCTTAAGGGTAATACCACCATTTTTATTATCTACAGATTTCGCAAGTAAAGCGCCACCTTGACCAAACTCAATGGTAGATGCAGTATTTACTACAGAATCCATTTTACCGGATACTGTACCTTTCTCATCCATCGTTTTACCAAGCTGTAATTTACCTTCTGCTTTGATTACACTACCATCTGTATTAACAATAGATTTTGTGGCTATAGACAAATCTTTTTGGGCAATCATAACAGGTGCTTCTTTAGTCGTAGCATTACCAGTTTGTATTACAGAGTCAGTAGTAATCTTTGCTGTATCTACATAAAGTTTACCCTTATTCATCTGCTCTAGACTTTTGGTTGTAATATTGGCATCTGTAGCAGCTATCGTACCTGTATTTTGCAACTTACCAGTACTATCTATGGTTAGTTTGTTTTGTGCAGACAATACACCTTGGTTATTAACACCAAAGCCGTCATTGGTACCCACTAAGTACATACTATTAGCATACATCCCACCAATAGCAGCTACATCAAGACCGACTTGACTCGATTCACCAGTTTTGTGAACATTCGTAACTTTACCACTAGCATCTACGGAAATATCATTCTTACCCGTTACAACTTGAGCATCTTGGGCCCAAACTTTACCATTGAGCTTTACAGCCTCAGCAAGCATATCTGTACGAGCTGTTTTAGAGGCATTAAGACCTTTTTCGCCGACTGTAATAGCACCTTTTTGTACATTATAGCCTGTAATACTACCATTATTAATAATTGGATTACCTGTTGTGAGTGTAGCGCTACTTGCATTAATAAATGTGCCATTATTAACAGAAATACCATTAGGGTTGGCAACAATAACATGCGCCTTATCCCCTGCTACTTCAAGAGCACCATTCATGGATGTAGAGCCTGTACCAGTTACTTCATTCAAAATCGTATTGGCTGTAGGACCTACTAAATTAGGATTGCCCATAATATAACCTGCAAGCTCTGTATTCACAGGGCGATTCGCATTATTTAAAATAAGCCCCTTTTCATCTACATTGAATGCATTATATTGGTTATGTGATAACCCTTTATCATTAGGTGTATTAATATTAACGACAGTCATGCCATTTCTAGATTCTTCTATTTTTGGTCCTAATTTACCCTGATCAGGTACAACAGGATTAGCAAGGGCCATAGGAATCCATGGTGCAGAATTCGTCGCTAACAACGCAGCAAAGATAGCCATTGCCGTATGCTTTCTTATATTCATATTACTCTCCTTTTCTAGTACATACCATTCATCATGTAATGGTATAGCTGCACTAGATTACAACACTTAAAACTGATAACTGCCTCTAAAGGCCCACACACGCGTATCTGTATCAAACCCTTCTGGTTTCTTAATAGGAGTTCCCAGTGATACATCGTAATTTACAGCCTCACCAACGCTTCCGCGAACCCCCACTACACCACCAACCAAGGTATTACCTACTTGCGTTTCTGTAGATGGTCCCCATACATGTCCAATATCTACACCTACATATGGAGTGACTTGTTGCTTTCTAAATGGTAATGCCCATTCATTTTGTACGTAATAGCCAGAATCTCCTCTTAAGGTTTCTTCTCCACTAAAGCCTCGTACAGAATAACGACCACCAATACTAAATTGTTCGGTACCAAATAAGCGTTGATCTGTAAACTGGCTTCTAAAACGCATCGTATACGTACCTTGCTTATGACCCATACGAACACCAGTTTGAACTTGACCTTCTACGCCTGCCATTTTATATAGTGTAGTAGGATTATCTGACAAGCCTTCCCAACTCCGTACTTGAGCACCCAATCCATTAATACCTTGTCGATAGAATAGATAAATATCGGATACAGTATTCCCACTATATTGACGATGAGATAAACCCACTTCAACAGCGGTTGTATGTTGCTCTTGTACACCAAGCTCCACATCATCTAAATAATTATGACGCTCTTTATGAATGACTTTTGCTACAGCCGAAGTCTTAGAGCGACTTGTTCTATTTAATACTTGCTCTACTGCAAATTCTGTACCTTGTGTCGTACCAGAAGATCGAAACGCATTTGGCATGAATACTAATTGATTATAGCTATACTTATACGTTGAAATACGATACGTACGATTTCCGTCAGGAACAGAATAGCTAACCGCATATTGTTTTGATCCATGACCATCATCATGATGGCTAATATCTTTTGTAAAGCTTGTTGTTAATACGTCATTGAGTCCTGCTAATTGACTGAAAGATAAAAATACAGCACCTTGATACGTCCCTGTTGATTTATTTCCAGAATTATCTAGCATCAAAGATCCGTGTACAAATCCTTTTTGCTCAACGGTAAGCTTAACAATAGAATGTAATGGTTTTGTACCTGGCTCTATAGTCATCTTAATATCTTGACCTGGTACATTACGCATTTGGTCAATCCCTTGCTCTAATGCTTGTCGACGTAATACGTAGCCCGGTCTTACAGGAAAGGCACTACGCCAATTAGTGCGTGCTTTAGGATTTGTAAGAACAATATCCTCTACATAACCAGGCATAATCTCAAAAGTGAGAGTACCAGACTGTAAATCTTGGTTTGGCACAACTACTTGACTTGTAATATACCCATCAGATAAAAGTTGCTCTTGTAATTCCTTTTGTAAAAACTGAATGCCCTCTGTTCCTATACGATTATGGTTATATACCTGTAATCGATTTTTATATTTTTGTAACACTGGTTCTGATGAAGTTACTACAATACGCTCTATTGCAAACGATATACTTTCCTTAGGTAATGACTTCATCGATGCTTTATCTAAACCTGTATAGCCAGATTCTGAACGCGGCAAAGCGGCCCCAGTCATTGGTGCTTCTGCACGTTGGCGTAATGAAGCATCGGCTCGGGCCGCTTCTTGTTGTATAAATGGGTTTGATACTTCTGCCGCAAAACTTGGCATAGTACCGAATGTGGTCAGCAAGCCAACACAACCTGCTGCAATACATACAACTCTCATTAATTCCTCTCCTTTCTTTATAAGGTAAATTATATATTAAATTATATTTTTTTTGCAACAAAATATTAAATATTTTAATATTTTGTTTATAACTTAGATATTATAATGTTGTTAGAAAATAACCATGTGCAAATCGTATTAAAGCAAGACTTAATGAATACTGATTGTGAAACAGCCTATTTAAACTACCTTACAGAAGAAAGTAATAAAAAATATTATCAATATTTACCTCTACCTAAACCTTTTAAGATTAAAAATAAATATAAAGATATATATGATAAATCCTATGCAGAGCTAATAAATCAAAACGCACAAAAGGCTACATAAGACAACTGTCTATGTAGCCTTTTTACTATGTATTTTTTAATAATATACAGTTCCTCAAGCATAAAACGCTTATAATAACAGATAGCTTATTAAATGTTACCAACTCCAGATTCCTAGAAGGATTAGAAGGATACTCTGTCCTAAAGACACCGCAATTCGACCTTTTCCTATAATACTAATACCATAGCTTTTCCCTTCCTTGTACATAAAATATTTATTCAGATTTTGCTTTAGTACAAACAATTCTCCCCAAAGAAGGACCGCAAGTATTAACGAAAAAATAGAAAAACTATGTAAAACCCTTCCCCCAAAAATAACCATTAATTCAAGCATCAATAATTGACCTAATTGTATCATCGTAAGAAGAAGACTTCTCTTAGTATTTGCGTCTGCAATAGTTATTGTATTATTCCGTATAATATATATTGCATACATACCAAGTAAAATACTACATAAGATACGCCCTGCGTTCATAATCTCTCCTCACTAATCGTTTATACCATCGAAACCATCTTGACTATCTTCATTTGTATACGCAGTATTATATACTAGTCTTTCTCTGATTTAGAAATGAACCAGTAATAACATGCTATATAGATCTTTTATAACTCTTTTATAGATATTATTAACATCTGCAGTATTTTAATAGGCTTATATACTATGGCATTTTATAATTAAAAAATCCAGATACTACTCTACTGCATGAAATCTTTTAGATTTATCATCATAATAAATTTTCCACTTTGATAATGCTAATGGAATATTTTCATCGTAATAATCTCGCCCTCTCCAAATCGAACTATTTCTAAAATAAGAGTAACCATTTTTTACTAATTCTGTATCTAAACAAAATTCACCGGCTAGACTAATATTATTTTCCAAAAGCAAAGTTCGAACTATTAGTGCTTCATAATCCCAACCTTCGAATAGCAAATAGTCAAAATAATTAAGTGCTATATAGGCACCCCATCTATTATTTAAAACAATTAACTGAAATAATTTATTAATCAATGTATAGTTGGGAGACATATAATATTCGTCACTCAAAAGAAATTGATATATTTTTGTAATTCTATTTTCCTCTAGTTTTTTAGTCTGATTAATATCAGCTAAGTCAAGAAAAGAGTCTAAAGGCTCCATAAAAAACTCCTATTTCACAATCTTTACTGCAGTAAAGATATAAGTATAATTACCATAGATAACCAGGCACCCTCCAGTTTCAATTCATAAAGTCATTCGTAGTTCCAACTAATTAAAATCTTATCATTTCATATTTAATACCAAAAGAGCATCTTAGAATGAAGTCAATTAATTACAAATGTAATAGTTCTAACCAATTATTACGTGCTAACACTACAATATATCCATCATTCTCTAAATCTTTTGTTACATATACTCTATATGATTCATTTTCATATACATAACGAGACGTCGTCTGATCAACTAAAGTCCATTCTCCACTTAAGGGCTTTATTGATTTTATATCTCTATGTAATGAATCCTTCTTTATATTTATGGATACAGCTATAGATAAGAGATTTCTTCTATTCGAATCATGTACATCTCTATCGATTATATATTGATCTCGTGGAAAAGCTGTATTTAAAGCTTGCATCAATTCCATTCTAGACTGCTCAACAGTATCATTAAACAAAAACTTATAGCCTAATCCACAAATTAGCCATAAACTAAAACAGCCTAGAAATATGTACCAAACAATGGAATAAATTGTTCTATATTTCATACTTAAAAGCCCTCTATGTTACCTATATACTAGTTCTATCTAGCAGAGTAGCTAGAGAATTAAAGATATTCCCAGTTACCACTTTCAATTAAACGCCGATATCTTGTAGGTACATTCTCATAACCATCTATTAACTTTATTCTTCCAATAAAATCATCATATTGTTTTTCATCCATATTAAATTTAAGATTTACAAATATATAGTGATCTAAATATCCATCATAAATAATATATTTTTGTTGAACATGGTCTACTTGGCCAATGAAAATTTGATGATTATTAATTGATTTGTAAATATGATAATTATCTGATTCTAAGGAGTTTATCAGTTTATATGACTTTATACCAGATGCTATTCTAATCATCTGTCTATAATCATATAATACGCCTTCATTATTTAACTGAACTAAATAATCGGGCTTTATACCAACCACACTTCCTAATTCAGCATGAAAAAACCAGGAATTCACTAGAAAATAGATTCCAATTAAAAACAGCGAAAAAATATTTCCTAATATGCTAATTATTAGTAATCGCTTTTTCCACATCTGCTAATTTACCTCTACTTTCATTCAGAATTCTACATATATATTAGTTATTACGCTATCAGAACTTTGCTGCCTATACTAAATCAATTTCTTCTTTGTAATATTAAAGTCACTTTATCAGAGCCACTTTCTTTAAACAATTCGAGATAAATATTAGTATCATAATCATGACCAACTATTCGATTCTTACTTATTTCATTCCATCCTATATTTTGTTTAGAAAGTATCCCCTTAACATCGTTAATTGTAAGAGAGTCATAAATAATTTTAAGATTATTATTTTGATAAGCTCTACCAGACGCATAATATTCTTCACTTACTTTTTTAAAAGATATATCTTCTAATTTTTGCTCGTATAATTGAAGGCTTTGCATTTGCTCCGGCCTTTTAATATATGCATTTAAAGACATAGCTCCCATTAATAAAAACCAAAACAAAGCAAAACCAATATAAAATTTAACCGTTAAAGGGATTCGATCTAATATAGATTTTACACCGCTCCATACTTTCATAATGTCTCCTATATGATCAGTTAATATTCAATTCACTTCTATATTTCAATTATATATTAAACCAACTTATATCACCAACGGATATTTTAATGTTGTTATCTTTTATTTATTTTTATAGTGGGCCTAAAAAATACCAAAGTGTTAGCACGGGCATTTACAGTATAGTAATACAAAAGCACCATCTACCTAGGTCCGACTTATGTGTCGTTTCCTATTAGGATAGATGGTGCTTTTATAATTGTTCTAATTAAGTTCTTCAAATAAATATGTTCCACTCAATCTACAAGGTAATATAGCACTATTTTATATTTCGTCGTGCTGCCAGACTACCAGCACTATTAGCTAGTCCCGCCCGATTGATATGTGGGTTCCCATGTTTGTACGTTTTTGGCTTGCTACTTTTATCTTCTACTTTTGATTTCTCAAATTTAGTAAATAGATTATCTAGCTCGCGCAAGAGTGCACGTTTTTGTGAGTCTTTCAGTTCAAATACGTCACCTTTATAGGCGATGTATTTATTTTTGAGTACAGGACTGAGATCATAGATGGGCTCGTGTTGTTCTCCATTTACATCTAATAGCTCATCCAAGGTCAATCCATAATAGCGAGACAGGGCACAGAGTGTATCTAAATCTGGTTCGCGATACCCTGTTTCGTAGTTTGAAAGCGCCGCATTACTGATACCTACGGCCTTTGCTACTTCGATTTGGCTTTTGCCCATGCGCACGCGAGCACGCTTTAAGTTCTTGTAAAACTGCATGTTCATCACCTACATCGATACACAAACAACTACAAACTATATACTTTTACAATAATGTATCACTAATTTTTTAATGTATCACCAATTTTTTTGAAAGCTTCATCAGCTACTGCCAATGTGCGTTCGATTTCACTGCTCTTATGGCAGATAGATACGAAGTTACTTTCATAAGGACTTGGCGCATAGTAGATACCATGGCTCAAGTTATGATGGAAGAACATTTTAAAGTGTTCTTCGTTACAAGCTGCTGCATCATCGAAGTTCTTAACTGGTTTATCAGTGAAGAAGATGGTGAACATGGAGCCTACACGTTGCACTACAACTGGCACATTGTATTGAGCTGCCAAGCGTTCAAAGCCTTCGCAAAGGGCAATGGTTGCGTCTTCTACTTGTTTGAAAATAGTTGGATCCCGTTGCAAAATAGAAAGCGTTGCAAGCCCAGAGGTTACGGCAATTGGGTTACCGCTCAATGTACCAGCTTGGTAAATAGGACCAGCCGGTGCAATTTGGTTCATAATCTCACGAGCACCGCCAAATACAGCAAGTGGCATGCCACCTCCAACAATTTTACCAAGGCATGTTAGGTCTGGTTTGATATTATAACGTTTTTGGGCACCGCCACTGCTAGCGCGGAAGCCACACATAACTTCGTCAAAGATCAATAATGCGCCATGAGCCTTAGTCACTTCACGCAAGGTTTCAAGGAAACCTGGTTCTGGAGGCACACAGCCCATGTTACCTGCTACAGGTTCTACGATGATAGCCGCAATAGTATCACCAATCTCGTCGAATAATTTGCGTACCGCATCAGAGTCATTGTACGGCAAAGTAATAGTGTTTTCTGCTACGCCTTGAGGAACACCAGGGCTATCTGGTACGCCAAAGGTAGCAAGGCCAGAGCCAGCTTTTACCAAGAGCGCATCACTATGACCATGGTAACAGCCAACGAATTTTACGATACGATCGCGACCAGTATAGCCACGAGCTACGCGCAAGGCACTCATAGTTGCCTCTGTACCAGAGTTAACGAGGCGGATAACCTCCATAGATGGCATGAAGGCTTGTACCTTTTTCGCCAATTCTGTTTCTAGTAATGTAGGCGCGCCGTAGCTAGTACCGCGAGGAATCGCCTCTTGCAAGCTAGCGATAACCTCAGGGTTCGCATGACCCAAAATCATAGGACCCCAGCTCAACACATAGTCGATGTATTCGTTGTTATCGATATCATAAATACGGCTGCCGCTAGCGCTGCTGATAAACGGAGGGTTAGAACCTACACTGCGGTAGGAACGAACCGGACTGTTTACACCGCCTGGCATATAACGTTTAGCCTCTTCAAAGGCCTTTTCAGATTTACCGAGTTGGAACATGGTTTCTCCTTACTTTTGTAACCATTTAGCAATATCTATAGCATGGTACGTAATAATGATTTTTGCACCAGCGCGCTTCATGGAAAGCATTGTTTCCATAACGAGGCGTTCTTCGTCGATAAGACCAGCTGCTGCAGCGGATTTAACCATCGCATATTCGCCAGACACATTGTATACCGCTACAGGCAATTCATAGCGGTCACGTGTTTCACGAACGATATCCAAATAGGACAAGGCTGGTTTAATCATGATAATATCTGCACCTTCAGCGATATCGAGTTCGATTTCTCTGAAAGCTTCCAATCGATTAGCTGGGTCCATTTGATAGGATTTGCGATCCCCAAATTTAGGTGCAGAGTTAACAGCACCACGGAATGGACCATAGTAAGCAGATGCATATTTTGCTGCGTAGCTCATGATAGATACATTTGTATACCCAGCTGCATCAAGGGCTTCACGGATAGCACCTACACGGCCATCCATCATATCGGATGGAGCCACCATATGAGCACCTGCTTCTGCTTGGCTTACCGCTACTTTACAAAGCAATGGCAATGTTTCATCATTTAAGATTTCATGATCATCAATCATGCCACAATGGCCTGTTGTTGTGTATTGGCACAAGCAAACATCAGCTACCACCAATAGGTTTGGCACAGCTGCACGGATGGCTTTAATAGCTTGTTGTACAGGTTGAGACATATCCCATGCAGAGGAACCTTGTTCGTCCTTATATGTAGGAATACCGAAGATTTCTACCCCAAGAATACCAAGATCATATACCTCTTGAGCCATTTTTACAGCTTCATCAACGGATAAGTGGTATTGGCCTGGCAACGTATCGATTTCTTTTTTGATACCTTCGCCAGGAACGATAAATAATGGATAAATTAAATCAGTTACGTCGAGTGTCGTTTCCCGTACCAAATCACGCATTTCTGGATTGATACGCAAGCGGCGAGGACGGTATGTTAAATCGTACATGTGATCCTCCTAAATGTCCTTTATGATAGCGTTAACTAAGCCATCAGTTGTATATACATCGCTGATGACAGCTGGTTTAAGACCTGCACTCATAGCCGTAGCAGCTGTGATAGGTCCAATGCAAGCAATCTTAGTGTTGCCTAATAGTTTCAATGCATCATCACCTAATAATTGGATTGTATTCGTTACTGTAGAGGAACTTGTAAACGTAATGTAGTCTACAGTACCTGCAGTTAATGCATTGATTAATGCTTCTTGTTGAGATGTGTCTTGTGTGGTTTCATATAAACGCAAGATATCTACATCTATATCGTGATGACGCAAAGAGCGTGGAATTACATCGCGAGCCACTTTTGGTTGGATGAGCAATACGGAATCGCCTGCTTTGAGTTCTTCTTCAAGAGCCTCTACAGCAGATTCAGCTTTGTAGTCTACAGGGATAATATCTGGAACAATGCCATATTTTTGAAGTTCACGAGCCGTAGCGCAGCCAATTGCCGCTACTTTAGAGTTACCTAAAGCACGTGTATCCTTGCCTTCCTTATAAAGTGTATCAAAGAAGTAACGAACCCCTTCACCAGATGTGAATACAATGCATTGATATTGTTTTGTATTATTGATGATGCGACGATCTTCATCAAACAACTCTAATGGAGATGTTTTAATCGCTGCCGCTTCTATTACATTAGCACCTTGGGCTGCTAATTTTTCACGGAATGCACTAGCTTGAGAGCGAGCCCGTGTAACTACAATAGTTTTGCCAAATAACGGTTTATTATCGAACCATTGTAATTTTTCACGAAGGTTAACTACATCGCCTACTACGATAATAGCTGGCGCTTTTAATTGTGCCTTTTCTACGTCTTCTACTACATGTTCAAGTGTAGATACGAGAACCTCTTGAACCGTTTTTGTACCCCAACGAACAAGCGCTACCGGTGTAGAAGCTGGGCGTCCATGAGCAATCAATTTTTCTGCAATGGTAGGCAAGTTGCCAACACCCATTACAAAGCAAAGTGTATCAACGGCTGTAGCAAGGCCTTCCCAATGAATACCAGATACTGCTTTAGTTGGATCCTCATGACCTGTTACAACCGCAAAGGATGTAGCCATAGCGCGTTGTGTTACAGGAATACCTGCATAAGCAGGAGCTGCGATTGGAGATGTTACACCAGGTACAAACTCAAATGGTACGCCAGCTTCACCAAGTGCCATAGCCTCTTCACCACCGCGACCAAATACGAGTGGATCCCCGCCTTTTAAGCGTGCTACGATTTTGCCTTCTTTACCTTTTTGTACTAACAGCTCATTGATTTCCCATTGGTGCATTGTGTGATCTTTACATTGTTTACCAGCGTAAATCAATTCTGCATCTGGGCGTGCCCATTCAAGTAAATGAGCATCTGCTAAATAGTCATATACAATTACATCTGCTTTTTCAATGCATTCGCGACCTTTTACAGTAATAAGTTTAACATCGCCAGGGCCTGCACCGATTAGATATACCATACCTGTCATTTTATGATTCCTTCCTCTATGAGAGCATCCACAATATGTTTGCCCCCTTCTTCATATAAGGCTTTTGCAAGGTTTTTACCAAGAATTTCAGCTTTCTTTGCTGGGCCAGAAATTTCTCCTTCGTACACAGTTTTACCATCGAGGGACGCAATCATGGCCTTTAAGGTCAATTGACCTTTATTGATAGTACCATGTACCCCCATCGGCACTTGGCAACCACCATTTAACTGACGCAAGAAGCTGCGTTCTCCTTCAACAGCATAGCGTGTAGCTTCGTCGTTAATGGGAGCCAGCATTTCAAGCATTTCCGTATCGTCAGCACGACACTCGATAGCAAGTGCCCCTTGACCAACAGCAGGAATCATTTCATCCGCTTTAAATACTTGGGTAATTTGATCATCTAAGCCCAACCGTTTAAGACCGGCTTGTGCCAAGATAACGCCATCTAGTTTTTCTGTTTCAATCTTGCTCAACCGAGTTTGTACATTACCGCGGATAACTTCGACCTTAAGGTCAGGACGAACATGTAATAATTGCGCTTGACGACGCAAGCTGCTTGTGCCGACACGAGCCCCTTCAGGCAATTTATCTAATGTTTTATACACAGGGCTTACAAGTGCATCGTAAGGAACTTCACGGGCTGAAATAGCACCTAGAGTAAGACCTTCTGGCAACTCTGTAGGCATATCTTTCAAGCTATGTACGGCGATATCGATATCGCCTTTATGCATTGCCTCTTCTAACTCAGCTGTAAATAAACCTTTACCACCAACTTGAGCTAGTGGTTTTTCCAGGATGCGGTCACCCTTTGTATTAAAGTGAACAAGCTCTACTGTAATGTTTGGGTACAGACGTTGTAACTCTGCACTAATATGTTCAGCCTGCCATAGGGCAAGGGCACTTTTTCGCGTGCCGATTCTAATATGGTCTCTCATGGCATTAGCCTTCTTTCTCAAGATTAAACATATCTTTGAATAAATCCCAGTACAAACCTTCTTCCTCTGTACCAGCGATTTCGTTAAAGTGAATCATCGGTTCACGCAACATTTTGCGAATGATCATGCGACTCATAGAGTCCATAATGCGACGCTCTTTATCTGAAATGTCAGGTAATTTCGCTAATGCACGATGCAACTCACGACGGCGAATACGCTCTGCTTTTTCCGTGAGCAATGCCATCATAGGGCGCACCGTTAAATAGCTCAATTTGTCTAATAGTTCTTCAATAGCATCGTGAATGATAGGCTCTGCACGACGAGCTTCCTCTTCGCGTTGCGCCTTATTCTCTTCTACTACACTTTCAAGGGAGTCGATATTGAATAAATAAATACCATCCATATCTGCCACAGCAGGATCGATATCACGAGGTACTGCAATATCAATCATAACAATAGGCTCACCTTTGCGAAGAGAGGTAATTTTCTTTGCTTCACGTTCAGTAATAATATAGTGCGGCGCCCCTGTAGATGTGATGAGGATATCCGCATCTTTAGCGTAATCTACAAAGTTATCGAGCTTAACAGCTTTACCATTAAATCGCTCTGCTAAAGCCTCTGCCTTGGTAAAGGTTCTATTGGATACAAAAATCGTTTTTACGCCCTTTGCTTGTAAGTGCGTTGCGGTCAACTCACTCATGGTACCAGCACCTAAGATGAGTACCGTCGCTTCAGATAACGGTTTATCTAGGCTGTCCTCCGCAAGGTTAACAGCAGTGTAGCTAACGGATACAGGCGTATTAGCAATACCTGTGTTCGTCCGTACCTTTTTACCAACACTAATAGCGCGTTGGAATAAGATATTAAAAATTGTGCCTGTGCAACCTGCGCTATAAGCCTGAATATAAGCCCCTTTTAATTGGCTCAAAATTTGACCTTCCCCCAACACAAGGGAATCAAGGCTTGCAGATACGCGGAATAGATGTTCAATGCAATCGCGCTCTTCATAGAAGAAAAAGGCATCTTCATCGATGTGGTCGGCACCTTTTAAATCCTTTAACACAGCCAGCATATATTCTTTAGGGAACTCTACACCTTCTAAGGCCGCATAGATTTCAGTTCTATTGCATGTAGACAATATAACGCATTCTGCTACACAGTCAAATTCATAGAGGCGGTTCAGTGCTGAGGCTACCTCGTCCTTATCAAACGAGAAACGTTCACGTACCTCAACAGCGGCACTTCTATGATTTAGACCTAATACCACTAATTTCATGGTCAAGTTTCTCCTCTATAGTCATCCACTCTCCCTTGAGAATGGCTTCAAAAGTTTCTACGGTCAGATGGTCTCGCCAAAATTTCTGTCGAGCCTCTGGGGTAGGAAGTAGTAACTTTACTTCTTCTCTAAATATTTTAAGTCTAGGCATAGCCTTTTGCAACTGACCATAACGATTCATCATATCTTGCTTTACGAGGCGATTGATACGGGGTCCTACGTTGTTAGCGCTAATAGCGATATGCAGATCGCCTAGTTCAAGGGATGAAGGCACAGTAAATCTGCACGCCCTAGGGGAGTCACTGCGATTAGTCCAAACGCGGTGTTTTTTCCCCATATCATATAACGTATCGTTTAATTCGCCATTATCTGTGCAGATAAAGAACAAACTGCTCGTTATAATGTGGTGTTCATCGTCCATTGTGAAAGCACGGTCGTACCAGGTAATACGATTAGCCTTTGCCCATTGGCAAATCCTATCTGTTACAGTGGGAGCGATTACCACAATGTTGCACGGCTCATCAATAAAGAGCTGTATTCGTCGCTCTGCCACCTCTCCGCCGCCTACGAATAGGATTGTATCTTCTGTTGTAGGTTGAAATGTTATGGATACCATGGTTGTCCTACTATATGTAAAAAAATCGGCTTGATGGTCAAGCCGATTTTCAATTGCCTACATGAATCGTTTCAGATATACGCCGATACGCCCCTTACGAGATGTACCTGTAATGGCTTCTACCTTCATTCGGCCACGACCACGCATAGAAATCACATCCCCCTCTTTAACTTCTTGAGATGCACCCTTAGCTGGTTGCCAGTTTACTTGCAATAATCCTGCATTTATAGCGCTTACCAATTTAGTACGAGACACGCTAAAACCAGAACTTGCCACCGCATCTAAGCGCAAAGAAGCAACTGTAGTGCGGACTTCTTTAATTTTTTCTTCTTTTGGTGCAATATCTGATAGGTCAATAGCCTCTACAGATACGGAAACCATAGCAATTTTTGTGAAGTTTTGAATCACGAAGTCTGCTACGCTTTCATCCACCAAAATTTGAGCGCCCCCTTGTTGAACGATAACGTCCCCAAATTTGGAGCGATCAATGCCGAGCCCCATCAAGGAGCCAAGCACATCGCGATGGGTAAGCAATCGGAACCGTGGATCCCAATTTACCTTAAGGGCGCGAATGCCCATGTCCACAGTACCGTTAAAGTCGCTATCTACAAAGGCGATGCGGATACGTTCCGCCCCTTCATAGCCACCGTCTGTCTTAACGATAAGCTGTGGGTAGTTAGCCTTGATTGCATCTGCAATGACAAGACCTGCAGGGCTCGTAAAGTCCGCCACGCGATAAGGGCGACCTTTTACAACCTGCTCAGCCAAGTCTAGCATGCGGCGAGCTTCCTCACCACTACCACTGGCTTCAAAATATCGTATTAATTTACTAGTATCTGCCAAAATTATTTCCCCAATTCATTCGACCGAGCAAGACATGCTACTACGCCGTCTTGGAGAGCACTGCGAAGTCCACCTTTTTCCATGGCACCAATACCGGCAATGGTCGTGCCACCTGGACTTGTTACTTGATCTCGTAGTACTGCTGGATGATTGCCGCTTTCAAGAGCCATCTTACCAGCACCATACATCGTTTGAGCCGCTGCCTTGATTGCCAAGTGACGAGGCAATCCAATACGAACGCCCGCATCAGCTAAAGCATCAAGAATGACGAACATATAGCCAGGGCCCGCACCAGATAGTGCACCTAAGCGGTCCAAATCGGCTTCGCTCACCACGGCTACTTCGCCAACAGCCTCAAATAAAGCTTGTACATCGCGGCCAAGGTCTGTATTCACATCATCCCCTGCAAGAGCCGTCATACCTGCACCGATAGAAGCCGGTGTATTTGGCATAGCTCTAAACCAGTTAGCTTGCGGAATCGCTGCATCTAGAGTATCTAAGGTGATACCTGCTGCAACGGAAATCATAACAGTCCCATAAGGTACTTCTTTTAACGTCTCTAATACAGATGGTAACACTTGTGGTTTTACGGCCAATAAAATCGTATTATACTCGTTTACATTCGGCAATGTAGTAAAACCTACTACACCGAGTTCCTCAGTTAGAGCCTTACATTGTTCTTCGCGACGCACGAGAATATGTGTATCACTTGCTTTCAAGACGCCATGCTGTAATGCACCGCGCAATAGAGCGCCACCCATTGAGCCAACGCCGATACATAAGGTTTTACCTAACATCGTTGTCACCACCATTTATAGAGAAATTATTTATTGTCCCAAGCGTATTCGTTTTGCTCAGTTTTGCTATTGTCATTATCAGAATAATCAATGGAAATGTTTACAGGTACGCACATGAAAATGTCCTTACCAACCTTTTCCAATTTGCCATCCAATGCAAATGTCGCACCAGATACGAAGTCCACAATACGCGCTGCTTCATGAGGATCTGTATTTTCAAAGTTAATCAATACAGGACGCATGTCGCGCAATTGATGTGTAATATTTTCAGAATCTTCAAATACTTTTGGTTCAATTACAACTACTTTCATAGCTGTTGGACGTTGTGTCATCGTAGATTGGCCTCCTACCTTGCGTGGATGAAATTCAGATGCGCCGGATACAGGTGCTGCTGGAGCTACTGGAGCTGGTTCAGCTTCATATTCCTCATCATCTTCGTAGTCATAATCATCATATTCATAGTCATCATCATTTTTGCCTAAGAATAAGTTTTTTGCTTTGTCTAAATAATCTCCCAATGCCATTTGGATTTCCTCCTAATACATAACGCTACCGATTACTAGGCAACCCGAGCCTTAATAATACACACGTTCCCCAAAAATTGCTGTGCCTACACGAACAATATTAGCCCCTTCTTCCAAAGCGACTTCAAAGTCGTGAGTCATCCCCATAGATAAATATTGAATCTGCCCTTCTTCAAAGTAGCCCTTCATATCCTCATACAAGGCGTTTGCTACGCGGAAGATTGGACGTGCTTCCTCTGGATCATCGAAAAATGGTGCCATACACATTAAGCCCCGAACACGGACATGAGGTAATGTCTTTGCATAGTCTCGTATTTCTGGAAACTCTTCAACGGTCATGCCTGTTTTAGATGCTTCACGAGCTACATTAACTTGCAATAACACATCTTGCACCTTATCGTGCTTTGCTGCCACCTTTTCGATTTCAGCTAATAATTTACGGCTGTCTACAGAATGAATTAAATCAAACATAGGCACCGCTTGACGCACCTTATTGACCTGCAAATGACCAATCAAGTGCCATGTTAATTGTGGACCTTTATAGGTGAGCTGTTTTTCTTTAGCCTCTTGTACTCGGTTTTCACCTACATGAGTTACACCGAGACGCGCCACCTCTTCCACCGCCGATACGGGATGGTTCTTGGTAACCGCTACCAATAATGCTGTATCTACGCGACCAACGCGCGCCATAGCATCTGCCATGCGCTGCTGTATAGCGTGTAGGGATTCTTCTATCATGTGATCCCCCTTCAATCTATATATAAAACCATAAAATATATTTGTATAGACTATTCTATTATATAGTATTTATTATTGATTGTACATGATTTAGGACTTATAACGTCCATAAAACTATGCATGTATATACTTAAAAATATACAATTAATTCTAACTTTTTGTGAAAGCTTAATGCTAGTATTGGTTAAAGCCAAGTACTATCGTTGTAGTAATATGCCAAATACTAGCGTTCTTGCAACATACCGAACAATGCCATTCGACCTGTTTTGCCAGATTCCCGGCGGTAGGAATAACAATCACCATCGGTTACACTATCGGTACCACCGATAGCGATATGTTCTTTAGGTACACCATTAACCATAAGCCCTTCTGCGATAAAGTTCCATAAGTTAATATAAGCTTTATCTAATTTATTGCCTGGATAGTTTACCACATCAGCAACACTACGCTCTGTCATACCACGCCAAGCTAATTCAAAACGTTTGCCTAACTCTACATCAACCTCAAAGGACTCCGGTCCAATACTCGGTCCAAGATATACATAACAATCTTTGAACTCAGTACCATAAGCTTCTTTCATAGCCTCAATAGTAAGAACTGGTAAATGCCCTATCGCTCCGCGCCATCCTGCATGGACAGTTGCCATAGCATGATGCTTAGCATCATAGATACCAACGGCCACACAATCAGCAGTGAATAAAAATAGAGGTACATTTGGTAATTTTGTGAACACCGCATCACAATCATCGATAGCTGTATCCTCTCCAAAGGCACCGGCACCAACGAGTTCTTCTGTAATTTCAACAGCCTTGAGACCATGTACTTGATTACCACAAGAAATGCGTGCTGGTTCAACGCCTAAATATTCGGCGATAATAGCACGATTCTCACGAACATGCTTCGGCTCATCCCCTACGTGAAAGGCTAAATTTAGCGATTCATAAGGGGCTTGAGATACACCACCATGGCGAAAGGTATCCCCCATAACGATGGGAAATTGGTCCGCCCAATTAGGAGCTTCATAGGACCAAGTACCATGAGGACCTTTTACATCTATACGTTTTACAGATTGATTCATGAGTGCCTCCTATTTACAAACACCACAGCGCTTACAGCCTTGTACACATGGTGGTGTATACGCTTCATCGACGGATCGTTTCCATTCCATTTCAAGATACCCCTCATCCATCCCCATATCGAGATGACTCCACGGTAAGAACTCATCAAAGCTACGTTCACGATAGTTCATATCATCCATATCGAGGCCTGCTGCCTTCATTTCAGACTTAAAGGACTTACTGCCACGATCTGCTGCACATGCCGCAAGAACAGCACCAAGACGGCGATCACCACGAGCTAGTACGCCTTGGATATACGCCTCTTTAGGTGATTCAACGAGCACCTCGATACGACGGTTCTTTTGCAATGCTTTTTTAATATATTGAAGTTTTTTCTCCACCGTTTTTTGATGATCCATAGCCATCCATTGGAATGGTGTAAAAGGTTTCGGAATAAATGGATTGATACTGAGCGTTAAACGACCTTTACAGCCTACCTCTGCCATATGGGCTTGCGTCCGTTCTGCAAGACCTACAATTGCTTCAATATCCTCGTCAGTTTCCGTTGGCAACCCAATCATAATGTAGAGTCGCATATGTTGGATACCAGACTTAGCAGATAAAGTGGCAGCATTTTGTAAATGCTCTTCGCTAATGCCCTTATTGATGACGCGCCGCAATCGTTCACTGCCCGTTTCTGGGGCAATGGTAATCGTCTTTTGCCCACTATCTGCCAAGCCATCTACAACGGCTTGTGTTAAGGAGTCTGCCCGCAAGGATGCGCAAGAATAACGCATATCTTTAGAACGAATATACGTAACTAACTCATCTACCT
>OKVG01000432.1_pt1 | contig 32964 bp, 42 predicted proteins | sample 1606981 | NCBI WGS metagenome assembly OKVG01 (sample SAMN03281018, study PRJEB24777) | human gut metagenome | isolation source: fecal sample PR128 from 1 month old male Malay infant, vaginal delivered... | reverse complement strand
CCCTGCTGAGCAAGCCTTTCATTAAGATGAATGAGGTCAAAAAAGTTGACGATTTTTGGCATGCTAACTCGTTTCTCTAAACGCTCGCTCTTAAGCATACACGTTTGCAAATTGGTACAATAGATTGATCTATTTATTCATATTATTTTCGCAGGTAAACAGCTATATAGATATTATTTCCGTCCCAATTCGTCCCAATTTTCTGCATATGGATGCGCTTTGTATGCGTGAGCGATAGTCTTCGCGAGCATTTCCGCTTCTGGTTTATCGTAATGGATCTCCGTGACGCTCGTACCTTTGTGGCCCATCATGCGCTCAATCTTCTCACGCTCAACGCCTAACTCCCAGTGAGTGAACGTCTGCCAGGAATTACGCAGGCGGCTCACTGGGCGATAAGGAACACCATCCACTTGCTTAGCTAATGGCCGCCATACATCAAGCAGACGCTGTTGTGTTATTGGTCTGTCGCGTGGCCCTTGTAGTATCCATTCATCTTCAGACGCTTGTACAAGCTCATAGAGACGTGCTCCGAGAGGTCCTGGAACAACAGACGCGTGAACACTTTGTGTGGTCTTTAGACGGCTAGAGACGCCATGCTTTTGCGTCATCTGCTTAGTAATCGGAATGATGGCCACGGGAACACCATCGAACTCGACCAGCTCGACCTCTTTGTTCCTGATGGCCAACGTCTCGCCAACACGAGCACCACCGAAGGCCGCCGCGATATACCACGCTTCCAAGTATGTGCCACGGATAGATCCATAAAGCTTATGTAGTTCGTCAAGCGTCCAGATACCGTTTTCGCGCTTTTGTCCATTCTTTGGCATGTGGTAGAGGCGTCTGGCAATATCGGCGGAACAGATATCGCGGAGCTCACACTCTGAATATATAAGCCTGAGAATAACCTTCGCATTTCTCGCGTGTGAGATAGTCATCTCGTCAAACCACGACTGAACGACCAAGGGGCGAACCGTATTGACGGGGTTCCTGTCGCGTCTATGATCTATAAACACAAGACGCCAGGTGCGCTTGTATGCGTCTATGGTTGACGCTGAGAGGTCACCACCCACGCGTCGTTCTTCCAGACGTGGAAGCACCCACATATCCCATACTTGGCCAAGTGTGGGCGCTGGTGCGTCTTCTGAATGGTTGAGCCGAAGCTCTGCCAGTCTGTCGTATGCTTGCCGCTTAGTACCGCGCACCGTCTCAGACGCACGGCGGTATCCTTTGGATGTTTCCGACCAATAGCGGATGCGGTAGCGTTTATTTTTCTCGATTTCGGTTACGCTGCCCCAGTTACTGCGCATCGCTTTTCGTGGCATAATATGTTCATTGCCTCCTTCGGTGGTGGCTTGCTCCCTTGTCGTCTTGGCGGATGTGAGGGAGCTTTTTTATTTCGTTTGTTGACCAACAAAATTTTTTGTTGGTCAGTAACTATTCTTTATGTCCAACAAAATCTTTTAGGCTTTATACACTCCTCCTTAAATCTTGAAATCGAACGGTATGGAGTACCACACCACTTCACCGATGATGGTAATACTTTCCGTGCCTTCTACTGTCTTATCGTAGACCTGAGCGTGGAAGGTAGGGTCCTTAGAGTCCGGGATTAACTCCACGCCATTTTCTAGTTGCTTGATACGCTTAATGGTCGCGTCATAGCCGTTCACGCAGACCGCGTACGCTGTACCATCCACAACGGGAGACTTCTTTTCTGGATCTACTAACGCATAGCACCCGTTTGGCAGGACGTTGTTCATGCTCTCACCATCGACGGTCAAAAAGAACGCGTTAGGATGACGGCGGCGGATTTCCGCAGGACAAAGAACGGTGGTTTCAATTACGTCCATTTCTATTGGGACGCCGGCAGCAATATGGCCAAGAAGAGGAACCTCGACAAATCCACCGTTTCTTTTATTCAGATATTCATCACGCTTCGCGCGCAAATTCTCATAGTCATAATCTGTTTCAAATCCTCTGACTGTGTAGTGAAGTCCGAGTGTGTTGTATATCTTCTGGACTATCTCAAATCCGGAACCACTAATTCCACGAGTTAAGACGTTGTATACCGTGGTTGGCGGCAGTCCGATAGACTCAGCAAATTTTTTAACACTGCCGTAGTCATCAATCATGAACTGGCGAAGGCACTCTTCAATAGTCATTATTACCCTCCTTGGTAATAGCTATATACATAATTTACCCACAATAAAAAATTTTTACAATATTTTCTTGCATGTTTACCCAAACAGGTATATAAATTTATACAGTTACCCAATCGGGTAAATAAAAGGAGGTGAAAACATGAACGGACAGAAGCTTAGAGCACTTCGCAGAGCAAGCGGCAAGACACTGCGCCAGATTTCTTATGAGTGCGGTGTAGTTGAGACCCAGATTATGAACATTGAAGCAGGTAAGTCTCAGCCACGCGTCAACACACTGCTCGCAATCTGCAAGGCAATCGGATGCTCGGTCTCCGACGTCGTTGATGAAGACGTCGTGGCCAACCACTAAGCACCACGCACGACCTGATTGTTGAACCTTGAAAGCTGAATAGCTAGATGTGACGTGAGACGGGGGAGCCGGTGACGCCCGCCATCTAGTAGACCTATTAAATCAACAAACAAGAAGGAGGTTACATGACGCCAACAACAGAGACACCTGAGAAGTTAACGGTTTCAGTAGCTGAAGCTTCGATTATTTCAGGCTTTTCGCGTGTAGTAATTCGTACAGCCATTAAGCGGGGAGAGCTTAGAAGCCTTCTGCCGCATGGTTACGTTCGCGGTCGTCGCATCAAGAAGACGGAGCTTCTCAAGTGGATGCGCGAAATGGAGGTTTAAGAGTTGAAGGTAGTAAAAAGTGCTCCCACGACTTTGCAGAGTCGCAGGAGCTGGTCAAACAAACCTGAGAGCGCGTTTGACCTCTCTATTTTAGCAGGTAAGGCCAAGAGGTTCATCCCGCAGCTGTTTGTGGCCATGAGCCTGTGTGGTGTAACGCCGCTCATCATCTTGTGGCTGATGTGGAAGTTTGGCTTCGCGCCTGCGCTTTTAGTGGCGGTTTTATCTGCCGCAGTCATGATTCATTGGATTAACCAAACAGAATTAGAGAGTAGGTAATACATGAGTGTAAAAATTGCATCGCTTGAATTGGAAAACGTCAAGCGTATTCACGCCGTCGAGCTAGAACCAGCCCAGGACGGACTCACCGTCATCGGTGGCAAAAACGCCCAGGGTAAGACGAGCGTACTCGACGCCATCGCCTGGGCGCTAGGCGGCGACAAGATGAAGCCAGCAGATCCTAACCGTAAAGGCGGAGCAACACCCGCGAGGTTGCGCGTTGAGCTGTCTAACGGCATCGTGGTTGAGCGTAAGGGCAAGAACGGCTCGCTTCACGTCACCGATACAACGGGCAAGAAAGCCGGCCAGCAACTACTGAACGACTTTATCAGCCAGTTAGCACTCAATATTCCGCGCTTCATGAATGGCTCAGACGCCGACAAAGCGACCGCGCTTCTGCAGACGCTTGGCATTGATGCAGAGCTCGCAAAGATTGACGGTTCAATTCGCGCCACCTTCCAAGACCGCCAGCTGGTTGGTCGTGACGCTAAAGCAAAGCGCGCGCACGCTGAGAAGCTTCCACATCATGAGGATGCACCAGCCACACCTGTGAGCGCCGCTGAACTTATCCAGGAGCAGCAAGCAATCCTGGCACGCAACGGCGAGAAACTAAAGGCCAAGCAAGACGCGGAAGACACCCAGAAGAAAGCGGAGTTTGCGCGTTCTACTGCATACGCAGCAACTTCACGCGTTGCAGATCTAGAGCAGCAACTTAACGAAGCACGCGCCGAGCTAGCAAGACGCACAAAGGAAGCTGAGGAAGCTGAAGAAAAGGCGAAGGTTCTAGCACAGAGCACCGCCGAGTTGGTTCTTGAAAGCACCGAGGAAATCGAAGCGTCCATCGCAAACATTGAGACGATTAACAATCAGGTGCGCGACAACCAAGCGAAAGCGGAAGCAGACGCGGAAGCTCTGCGTGTAGAGCAAGAGTACGACGGTCTCACACAGAAGCTCGAAGACCTGCGCGCAAAGCGCCGCGGACTTCTTGACGGCGCACCACTACCACTGCCAGATCTTTCCATAGATGACGAAGGCGCACTCACCTACAAGGATCATACATGGGGCGACATGAGTGGAGCGGAGCAGTTGGTCGTAGCCACGGCTATTGTTCGCGCCACTAAGCCAGAGTGCGGCTTTGTTCTGGTCGATAAGCTCGAACAGTTCGACACCGACGAACTCGCGAAGTTTGGCGAGTGGGCGAAAGGCGAGGGACTGCAGATTATCGGCACCCGAGTTGCTACAGACGACTCCTGCACCGTTGTAATTGTGGACGGTCGCATTGAGGGTCAAGACCTCGCAGAGCCAACTCCGGAGAAGTCCCACGCGCTTGATTGGGACGGAGACGCCGACCTGCCAACCACACAGACACAGCCAGCAACTCAACAGTGGAAGGGACTGTAATGGCACAGTTTAATGTTATTAGCGGTGTGCAGCGCACCGCAATTAAAACGCTGATTTATGGACCCGAGGGCATTGGTAAATCAACTCTCGCGGCAATGTGGCCAAACCCAATCTTCATCGACTTGGAAGGCGGAACAAACCAGCTGCCAGTCGTGCGACTTGAATCGCCTTCAAGTTGGTCGATGCTTCGCGCGGAACTTACGGCCATCAAGAACCGCGAGGTTCCTTGCTCTACGGTAGTTATCGACACCATGGACGCAGCCGAGCGCATGTGCGCGGAGTACATCATGGCGCGCGATGGTAAAAAGAGTATTGAGGAATGGGGTTACGGCAAAGGTTATACCATCCTCCAAGAAGAGTTTGGCCGCTTGCTCGACTACCTCACAGACATCGCAGCGTCAGGCATTAACGTTGTAGTCCTGGGACACTCGACCATGCGAAAGTTTGAGCGTCCTGACGAATCAGGCGCTTACGATCGCTTTGAGTTGAAGCTCACAAAGCAAGTCTCGCCCATGGTTAAGGAATGGGCGGATATGGTTTTGTTCTGCGACTACAAGACCTATGTCGAGACGAACAAGGCTGGCAAGGCTAAGGCGACAGGCGGCGCACGTGTTATCCGTACCACCCACGCCCCCACATGGGACGCAAAGAATCGCTTCGGACTGCCTGACGAGCTGCCACTGAAGTTAGGCGAGATGCCTGTACAGCTGGGCGAGGTTATTCCAGACATGGTGGCAGAACAGTCGGCGGCCGTACCAGCCGCTCCGGTGGCCATAGCAGCGCCACAGGCCGCACCAACCGCGCCAGTCGCGCCCGTACAGGCTGAGCCGACCACAACACCCACAACAATCACAACAACCGAATACAGCGCGCCAGACTACCCAGAGCGCATGAAGAAACTTGTAGATCTGATGGTGGCCAACAAGGTCACCGACGCAGAGCTTCGAGACGCCGTTGGCAAGACAGGCAACTTCCCTGCGGAGTGTGCGCCAGCGGACTACCCGGAAGGCTTCGCGGATTATCTTGTGAGTGGCTGGGACACCGTCATGAACAAGTACATCCTGCCTGCACGTGCCATTGAAGCGGCAAAGAACGCGCCTGTTCCATTCAATTAAATTAAATTAAATCGGTATTTATTAGCTAGAAAAAGGAGATAAAAAATGGCTAGTACTAAAGGTTACGCAATCGGCTGGGACGACGAGATTATCGACCCAGGAGAGCCAGAGTTTGTTCTGCTCACGCCTGGCGTCTACGACTTCACCGTCACAGGCTTTGAGCGTGGACACTTCGATGGCAGCGAGAAGATGGACGCTTGCTCCATGGCCAAGCTGACGCTTAGATGTACAAACGGCGTCCAGGAGACCACGGTATTTACTAATTTGTTCTTGTCCAGCGCGGTAGCTTTCAAGCTTTCCAAGTTTGCCAAGTCCATCGGTGACATGCCAGCGGGAAGCACCACAGGCCAGAAGTTCCATGTTGACTGGAATAATATCATCGGCAAGAGCGGCAAGTGCAGAATCAAGACGCGCGTCTATAACGGCAAGGATTACAACGAAGTGGACGACTTCATCGTTCCAGATCCTGCAGCGGCACCCGCAGCCGCGCCCGCGCCAGCTCCAATGCCACAGGCTGCTCCAGCTGCGTATTACGCTCAGCCACAAACACAGGCACAACCAGTGTACGCGCCACAGGCACAACCACAACAGGCCACGATACCGACACAGAGCGTTGTACAACCTCAGCAGGTAGCTCCACAGCCTAGCCAGTATCAGGGGCTGTAATTATGGAGCTGAGACCCTATCAGGTCGAGGCGGTTGAGTCAGTATTCAGAGAGTGGGAGCAAGGTCGAAAGCGCACGTTGCTGGTTCAAGCAACCGGAACGGGTAAGACCATATGCTTCGCCGAGGTCGTCCGTCGTGCGGCATCACGCGGCGGGCGCTCTCTTATCCTGGCACACCGTGGTGAGCTTCTAGAGCAAGCCGCGACAAAGATTGAGCAAACCGCCAATCTGAAGTGTGCATTGGAGAAGGCCGAGAATACTAGTCTCAACTCGTGGACGTCGGTTACGGTCGGCTCGGTTCAAACGCTTATGCGCGAGAGCCGGCTGTCACAGTTTAGACCGGATGCCTTCGACTGCATTGTGGTTGACGAAGCTCACCACACACTCGCGGAAGGCTATACACGCATCCTCGACCACTTTAATAACGCAAACGTTCTAGGTGTTACCGCAACCGCCGACCGCGCAGACAGAAAAGACCTCGGCGAGGTATACGACTCCATCGCTTACGAGTACGACATGGCACATGCCATCAACGATGGTTATTTGTGTCCGATTGAAGCGGAGATGGTACCTCTACAGGTTGACCTGTCGAGCGTTTCAGTCACTCACGGAGACTATCAAGCGGGACAGCTTGGAGACGCGCTTGAGCCGTATCTGGACGCCATCGCGGACGCTATGGTTACGCGCTGCCAGGACAGGCGCACGGTGGTATTTCTGCCGCTTATTAGGACAGCCAAGAAGTTCACGGAGAAGCTTACCCAGCGCGGTCTTACGGCGTGTGAAGTGGATGGACAGTCAGAAGACCGCGAGGAGATTCTTTCGGACTTCAACCGTGGAAAGTACCAAGTACTCTGTAACTCCATGCTACTCACGGAAGGCTGGGACTGCCCCGCGGTGGACTGTATCGTGTGCCTTCGTCCAACCAAGAGTCGAAGTCTTTATGTTCAGATGGTAGGGCGTGGCACGCGTCTCTCGCCTGAGACAGGCAAAGAGAAACTTCTTCTGCTCGACTTTCTGTGGATGACAGGACGCCATAATCTGGTACGCCCAGCGGCGCTATTCGCCACATCTGACGAAGTGGCCAAGCGTATAACCGAGATGACACAAGAAGCTGGGTGCGCTATAGATCTCCTAGGCGCAGAACCAATCGCCGAGCAAGATGTGGCGCTTGAGCGCGAGCTTGCAGTGGCGGCAGAGCTTGAGCGCATGCGCAAACGCAAAGCGCAATTCGTGAACCCTCTGCAGTACGCAGTCAGTATTTGCGACTTAGATCTGCAGACCTTCGAGCCATCGTTTGCGTGGGAGGAAAACCCCGCAACAGATGCGCAGTCAAAGCAGCTGGAGAAGCTTGGCATTGACCCGGCTGGCATGACGCAGGGATACGCGGAGCTGGTGCTGAAGAAAGCACACGAGCGTATCGACGCTCACTTGGCCACGCCTAAGCAAGTGCGCATGTTAGAGCGCAAAGGCTTCCAGCATCCGGGGTTATGGACATTTGAGCAAGCGAGCAGCATGATGAGCCGCTTGGCCATGAACCGCTGGATGGTGCCGCGCGATATCAATCCCGCAACATATGATCCGAATAACTGAAAGGAGCAGTAATGTTAACTAAACAAAAGCGTGCAGCAATCGCATATAGGATAAAAGATATTGATGTTTTTAATGACCGTACATTTTACACAGCAATAACAGGCAAGCGTGTGCCAGAAGAAACGTCATACAGGCAAGATTTAGGAACAATAGCACAGGTAATTCTCGACCTTTGCGACACGTCAAACATGATTGAACTACCGCTAGATAAAGACGACAAGGTTATCCATGTTGGCGATGTGGTGTATGACAATACTGGAATGGAATGGGAAGTTAGAGAATTCAGATTCCCGTTCGATGGTGCTTGTATTTATGCTCGTACCGACAATGACTATTCCACGTTTCGCCCAGACGAACTCACTCACAAAGCTACGACTATTGAAGAGAATATTGAAGAGTTCAATAAAGCCGTCAAAGTAACCACTCAATATGTCGAAGCATCAATGAATAAATGTGTTGAAGCAATGAAAAAGATAGCCGAAGTGTTCAATAGGGTAGTTGATAGCGATGACTAACCGTCAAGAGGTAGCGAAGAAACTGCGTGAAAACAGTACTGTGCACACCACCGACGAGGCATATGTTGTTCTTCTTAATTGTATGGGCATTACATACGATTACGCTAACTTGTTCAACCGTCTAGCAGACCTCATAGACCCTACATGCAGGCCAGTTGAAGCGGACAATAACATCGTCTGCTCCGAGTGCGGAGCTGACTTATATGACGATGACTTATATTGCGTCCGCTGTGGTGCAAGGGTGGTGCATGATGAAGCCTAACAACTACCGCATTCCCGTTGTGACAGAGCGCGAGCCGACAGCAGATGAACTGTATTTGCAAGCCTTAAAAGCCAAGTACAAATACGCTACTTATGACGAGTATCTTAAAGAGATTAACGAAACAATCGAGCATTACAAGAAGCTGGCATGGAGGGATCAACGATGACAATTAACATTGGTATTCCGCAAATTATTTGGTTTTTTCTTGCGTTTATTGGGCTGATAGTCGAGACTATCAACCACGGTAAACCACGTGAACCGCACAATGCCTACACCTTCGCGATTAGCGTGGTTATTTCTTTTCTGCTGCTCTATTGGGGCGGCTTCTTCGGATAAATACCTATTTATTTAATTCCCCATTTTTCACAACCTAACAGAAAGGCTTTAACCATGAAGAAGATTCTTCAATGGCTGGCTGTTGCTGTCTTTGCCGTGCTGGTATGCGTGCCATGCATCGCACAAGCGCAAACAGTACCGACCACGATTACCAGCTTTAGAGTAACTGACAAAAACAAGCAGGACTTAACCTCGGCATTCACCAACCAAGACATCTACTTGACGGCTTCTTGGCAAGCACAAGGTGAAGTCCACGAGGGCGATACGTTCTCGCTGGCTATTCCCGATATTCTCGACTTCCCAGCAACCAACGCGGCCAACTTCGATATTTACGCGCCAGACGGCGAGGTAATGGCAACCGCACAAGTAACGCCCGGACGTGTCACAATCACCTACACGTCATGGGTCAACGGTAAAGACAACGTGCAAGGCACGCTTTGGCTTGCCGCTCACGTCAAGGCTGACGCAGCGGCAGGAACTACCACGCTAAGGCTTATTGATGAAGCCACGGGACAGGTCGTGGAGACCAGCTTCGAGACAAAGCATTACGGCATTATCCAGCACGAAGTCATTGCCAAGTGGGGCGTCAAGACCGACCACGGCACGGTCGAGTGGTCAGTCAGACTCAACCACGCAGCGGAGAACCTCACTAACGTTGTACTAGAGGATACAGCGCAAGAGGGTACACGCATTATCCCTGGCTCATTCCGTCTCTACCGCGTTCACATGGACGCATACAGCAATATTGACCCTGCAAGCTGGGTGCGTGTCAACGTTCCCGAGCCAACCATTAACGGCAATACGTTCACGTGGGACTTGTCGAGCGTTGACTTCCAGGGCAATCAATACTTTATGTACTACGAGACAGAGGGAACAGAGACTACCTCAAACTCTATTCAACTAAAAAGCCGCGAGACCACGCAAGGCTCACGCTACCAGTACGTCAATCAGGAAAGCGGCGGCAACGGTAATGGCGACAATCGTCCACAGCCAACAGAGCAAGAGACTCCACCTACTCCAGAGCCAACACCAGAGCCTAATCCAGGACCACAGCCACAGCCAACACCACAGGACAGTGATCCAGAGCCTAAACCGGAGCCTGAGCCAGCAAAGCCAGCGAAGAAGGCAAAGAAGAAGGCTGTACTTCCTGCAACTGGCGATGACAGTTGGGACTATTACTACGGTGCACTGAATATGTGCCTTGGTGTGCTTGTTGGCGGAATGCTCATGTTCTGTGGCATGTATCTAAATCGAAAGAGGGACTAATGGATCTTGAAAATATAGGAATGTCTGCATTCGATGTTGAACTACTGAAGGCACTAACTAAGGATGCCTATAACATTGGCCGCGAAGAAGGCTTCGACGTAGGATTTACCGCGGCACTTTACACCATTGTCTCAGTGGGCAAAAAAGAAAGCGTAGAGGATGCTCTGAAGTACGCGGAAGACTTTATCAATAGCCCACTCGCTAACGAAGAAGCAAAGACAAGATTCGACGAGCTCGCAGATCTGTCCGCAAGTCTAGGACTAGGAGGTGTATTGAAATGAACCTCGACGAGTATACAAACAAGCTCGCGGAGCTTGCTTCGGCAGATTTGACGAAAAACGATTTCTATTTCTTGAAAGACAGAAACGTGTACCTGTCTGGACCAATCACAGGCGTGAAGGGGTACAAATTCCCCTTCATCTTCATGGAGAAAGTTCTGCATAAGGTAAGCGATGGTATGGTCTTCAACCCAGCCACAGAAATACCTTCAGACTCTCCATACGAAGCTGCTATGGCCACATGCCTACAGGCTCTATCGCTTAGAGTTCGAGACGGTGAAGACGAGCCCTATTATCCAATGTATGGGGTGATGATTCTTCTTCCTGGATGGACGAAGAGCCACGGCGCGCAGATTGAAAACCGCGTGGCCGAGGCGTGTGGTATTGAAGTCATCGATATGTCACTGGATGCGGCATTCGCAAAAATCAGACCTTTCTATCGAGCACTTGTAGATGTGGTGAGAAACTATGGGGAATAAAGACGATCACAAAGATCTCCTGGAAGCGCTTAACTGGATAGATCCCTCAGAGCTTGATTACCAACAATGGGTGGACTGTGGCATGGCGCTCCATGAGTCTGGCTTTTCATGGCAGGACTGGGACGCGTGGAGCCGTATGGACATCTACCGCTACCACGAAGGCGAGTGTGAGCGTAAGTGGAAGAGTTTCGGCCGCTCGCCATCACGTGTGAAAAGTGGAACCATCATAGCGTTTGCGCGCTCGCGTGGTTGGTCGCCAGGCACGAAGAGCTACGCCATTGGTTGGGACGATGAGATTATCGACCCAGGTGACGTTTCTGGCATTACACCAGACTGGGCGGACGAGGTCGACGTCGATGTTATGGACGGAGACTGGGACCAAGTCAAAGACTTAACGGACTACCTGGCGGCGGTGTTTGAGGATTCCGACAAGGTGTGCTACGTCAATGAGGTTTACGAAAAAGACGGCAAGTATATGCCAAAGCGTGGACACTGGGATAGAAACGCAGGAGAGCTTCGAGAGGGGCTCTCCAAATGCGACGGAGACCTTGGCAAGGTACTGGGTGATTGGAACCCGGAAGCAGGCGCATGGATCTGCTTTAACCCGGTTGACGGTAAAGGACGCTCCAACCAAAACATTACCGAATTTAGATACGCCCTTGTTGAGTCAGACACGCTGGAAGTAGAAAAACAGCTTGGCATGATCCAGGCGATGAAGCTTCCGTGTGTGGCCGTGGTATCAAGCGGCAACAAGAGCGTTCACGCTATCGTCCACATTGATGCGGGAAGCGATGAGAACCTGTATAGAAAGCGCGTAGAGAAGCTCTATCAGTTCTGCGCACGGCGTAAATTCTCGCCGGACATGGCCAACAAGAATCCCAGCCGTCTCTCACGTATGCCAGGCATCACGCGTAGCGAGAATCGCCAGCGACTCTTGAAGCTTAATATCGGCTGTAAAGACTGGGACGAATGGGAGAAGTGGGCGGATGAGTCAGAGGATGACCTCCCGGACGAAGCCGACTGTTCAGACTGGGACGAGCCGGTGGAGTTAAACGCACCGCTCATTGGTATCGAGGGCGCGGGACTTCTGCGCCAGGGCCAGAAGATGATTCTCACGGGCGACTCTAAGATGGGTAAATCCTACGCGCTGATTGACTTAGCGGAAGCGGTCTGCACGGGTAGTACGTGGCTGGGTATGCCATGTATCAAAGGACGTGTTTTATACGTAAATCTTGAGATTGAAGCGAATGAGTTCAGACAGCGCTTACACACGGTCTGGGACGCCCGTCACGGTGATAAACAACCCGGTGCGCTCGATGATTTAAAGACCAATTTTTATTCATGGAATCTGCGCGGTAAGGCTCGCCTTATGAAGGACTTAACGCCTATCTTGATTCGGCGTGTTTTGGCACGTGGCGAGAAGGGATTCTTCACAATGGTCATCGTTGACCCGGTCTATAAGGTTAACGGCGGAGACGATAACGACTCGCGCATGGTCGCAGAGTTCACGAACGCCATTGACCGTATCACTGAGGAGTGCGGATGCGCCGTAGTCTACGCGCACCACCATCCAAAGGGCACCGCAGGACAGAAGAAGGCAATGGACCGCATGAGTGGTTCTGGTGTTTATGCGCGTGATGCGGACTCTATGTGTGACTTCACACCGCTGGAGATTCCGGAGGAGTTTCGCCGCACACGCTTGAACGATTGCCCGGCCTACCGTGTATCCATGACCACGAGAAGCTTTCCTACGCCGCCAGAGCGCGACGTCATCTTCAAGTGGCCGAGGTTCTACGACGACCCAACAGGGATGCTTTCCAAGTTTGAGACGGAAGGCGCTGACCCGTTTGCCAAGGGACGCGAGAGCAAGCTGGCGAAGAACCATCGCATCCAGAAGGAAGCGGCGGAGCTTATGCAGGACGCTTACGATGCGGCCGTGGCGGAAGGGTGTGCGGACGATAACGGATACGTCACCCAAGAGGATCTGCTCGAGAGAATCGGCACGCGCATAGACCCAGAGGGGTATGAAGTAAAGCCTTCCGCACGCGATATTCAGTACTGGACGAAGCAAGATTGGTGTCCGATTGGGAAGACAAAAATAGACGGAATTGGCTGGCGTGGACGGAAAAAGAAAATAACCGTGTATTTTGATGCCATTTCCGCAGCTGAACAAGGCTTTTTAGATGATGAAGACGAGTGATGTGAAGAAAAACGGGATACCGCTTATATAGGTATGTATCCCTATATTCACCACAACGGTGGTTTTTCATCATCTTCGTGTGTGTACGCCCACAAGCTAGGCAGTTGTCGCCAAAGGCGCGCGACAACCGCCTTACGCTATGTGTTTCGCTAACGCTTGTGGTGCGTCACACAGCTAAAGATTTTTCCGCGCGCGCCCGCGTAATTGGCGCGGTTCATTTTTCACAATTCACAATTCACGATTCACGATTAGGAGATTGATTGATGTGGTTGACCCAAGAAGAAGCGCGGGCGGCCGTGAGAGCCACGCAGAGCCCGTACAAGACGCGAAAAGGCGCGTGTCGGCATTCTTGCCCATGAAGCCGCCTAGCGTGACGCACAACGCCCTTCTGGCGTACATCGTGGGCGGTGGTAAAGGAATGCACGCCGCCATCCGAAAGTCGGACGAGCTGAAGACCGCAGAGGATCTGATTTGTGTGTGGCTGAAGTCGGTCACGAAGGTGTCGGAGAATTTCCAGCCGCTCACGGGACCTTTGCGTTGTGTGGTGAAGTGGTGCTTCCCTGCGAGCGAGAAGCATCCCGATGGCACCCCCATGACGGAGAAGCCGGACATGTCGAACATGCTGAAGACGTTTGAGGACTGTCTGACCAGGTGTGGGATAATTGAAGACGACCGCTTTATCTGCAGCGAAAGGCTCGAAAAAGGCTACGCTGACACCATGGGCATCTATTTCTCGGTCGAGGAATTATAGGAAAAGGCGAGGTGGTGGCATGACTGGGCTGGAATGGTGGGAGAGTGTTAGGCAGGCCGCGAAAGACATTGAAAGCGCTCGCAACAGGCTAAACGCCGTTAGAGAGCCTCTAAAGGCTTCAGGAGGGGTGGGAGCTAAGAATTCGACTTCTGACCCGACAGCGCGTGTAAGTATTGCGGAAATGACCGCACAGGCGTTTCTAGGGGGTTTGTTAGACGAATTGGAGAGCGTCATTCTTGACGGTTACTCAGCATGCAACACAATCGGCGAATCGCTCGGCCAAGATGCGGCCCTCGTGATGCAGTTGTACTTCGTCGAAGGCTACACGTGGGCGGAGACGGCCAAGAGGGCGCACGTTTCCATGCGTCAAGCGTTCAAGCTGCGTGAACGTTCTTTGGAGTTTACAAACACGGTGGGTATTGCTAAGCTGTGTATAAAGCAAGAAGAATATTCATAAATCGTGCATAATATTGCAGTTATATTCATATTAAAACGTGCTATCTTGATACCGTAGGAATGTACGAAAGTTAACAAAGCGACTCGGGCGCTCTCAGAAATGAGGGCGCTTTTTTGTTAGCTCAATATTCATTTTTATGCATAAGTGGAGAGGTTTATACAAATGGGCGTTTCATCATCAAGCAAAGAAAAACTCGAAGACTATGAATCATTTGTCGAGAAGTTCAAGCCAAAGCTGACCACCGACGATTGCTTTACCCCCCCGCGGTGTATGACGCCGTGCTTGAGTGGGTGCGAGATAAGTACGATCTAGGCGACGTGCCAATCGTCAGACCATTCCGCCCAGGCGGAGACTACCAGAGCGAGGAATATCCAGAGGACTGCGTTGTTGTAGACAACCCGCCTTTCTCTATCCTTGCATCCATCCGCCGATGGTACACAGAGCGCGGCATCAAGTACTTTCTGTTTGCGCCGTCTCTTACCATCTTCATGCGCGACATGATTGATTGTGCGGTATGCACGTTTGCAAACATTGAATACGCCAATGGTGCCAGGGTGCGCACCTCATTCGTTACGAATCTCGACACGGTCAATGTAGCAATCACCACGCCGGAGCTGAAGGACATACTTGAGGAAGCGTGCAAGCAAGAAAACAAACAGCAACCGAAACTGAATTATCCCAAGTGTGTCCTTATGGCCACGCGTCTAGGAAGGCTATCCAGCAAAGGCGAAACGATAGAGATTCCTCGGTCTGATACGTATTTCATTCGACAACTTGAAAGCCAGAAGCCACTGCGAAAAGCGATGTATGGTGCTGGCTTTCTTTTGTCTAGCGATATGACGCGCAGACTGGCACGAGCAGAGGCACGAGCAGAGGCACGAGTGGAAGAGTATACATTCGACCTCTCCGAGCGTGAGTTGGAAATTATTAGGGAGCTAGATGGCAAGACTAAACAATCCGAACGCAGCGAAGAACTTAACGCCTAACAGCGAGCGCACCAAGGCTGAACTGAGCGAGATAGGAAAGAAGGGCGCCGCAAAGTCTAACGCGGTTCAGAAGCGCAGGCGTGAGATTCGCGAGACGCTTCTAGATCTTCTCGCTATGCCGATGAAGCCGGGCAAGCTGTCCCAGTCGTCCACTATCGCAGGGCTCACGGGTAAGAACGTGACCGCCAGCGAAGCCATGGCACTTGCCATGCTCACCCAGGCACTCGAAGGAGACGTCCGCGCGGCTGAGTTTGTCCGCGATTCTTCTGGACAAAAGCCCGTGCAGCAGATGGAAGTATCCGCTAACGCTAAGGAAGCCAGCGCCGCGTTTAAGAGTTTGCTCGACGAGGTAGAGAGCGATGGAGACCAATAGAGCACTCGCGACGCTTATGACCAAGCACCCTGTGCGCTTGGCGCATGAGCTTGGTTACGACCTTCTGCGCGAAGGACTCCACGACAGATGGATTCATGAGATGGTCTTTGGCCACGGCGACATGACGCTTCAGTCTCACCGTGGTTCATACAAGACGACCTGTGTCGAGGTGGCTCTGTGGTTGATATTGCTCACACGCCCGGACTTAACGGTGGGATTCCAACGTAAAGGCGAGAACGACGTCGCGGAAGTACTCGCGGCGGTCAAACGCATGGTCGAGCATCCACTCACCCAGGAGATTGCACAGAGCATCTACGGCCAGCCACTGAAGCTGACCACAGCAAGCTCTACGGCAATCTCGACAAGTCTCGCGTGTAACGTCTCCGGCTCACCGCAACTGACGGGCATCGGTATTGGTGGCTCACTCACCGGTAAGCACTGGGACATCATCTTCACGGATGACATCGTCACACTGCGTGACCGCGTGAGCCGCGCTGAGCGTGAGCGCACAAAGCAGATTTACCGCGAGCTTCAGAACGTCAAGAACCGCGGCGGACGCATCATCAACACAGGAACACCATGGCACAAAGACGACGCATTCACGATCATGCCGCCCGCCGAGAAGTGGCCATGGGATACCACAGGGCTCGTGAGTGTGGACGCTGCCACAGAACTGAAGGCATCGATGACACACTCACTCTTCGCGGCTAACTACGAACTGCGTCACGTGGCAGAGGAAGGCGTGGTCTTTGAAGGCGACTGTAAGACCTTCAAAGACGAGAGCCTTCTTTTCGACGGCATTATGCATGTGGACGCGGCCTATGGCGGCTCAGACGGTACGGCTATCACGTGTATCAAGTGGGTGAACGATGAAGCATACGTTCACGGTGAACTGTACCGCGAGACGCACGTTGACCGCTGCATGGCGCGCATCTTAGAGCTACACCGCGAGCTAAGACTTGGCACGGTGTACATGGAGAAGAACGCGGATAAGGGCTACGTTGCCGACAAGCTCGACGGCTACGGACTACCCGTCCACACGTATTCAGAAACTGCAAACAAGTTCATCAAGATTGCAACGTATGGCAGGGGCACTTGGTCAAAGTTGTCCAGGCTTGAGAGTGTCCGCGAAGCCAGCGTCGATTACTGGAACGAAGTCATGGACTTCACCGAGGGAGCGGAGCACGATGATGCGCCTGATTCCCTCTCGTGCGCTATTCGCTTGCACGACAACGCGCCAACCATTCGACTATTTAGAGGAGGTATTTAGTGGGTGCTGACGTTAAGGGAGCAAACGCTTCCACGTTTGAACCGAGGGGCGGCTACCGTCTATCAAAAGACACACAGATGACCGCAGAGCTTCTCGGAAAGCTTGTAACAGATTATCGCTCGAAGCAGGTTAACCGTTTAGCCAGCCTTCGCAAAGCATACGAGGGCGACCACGACATTCTGCACCAGAAAGAAAAAGCGGAATACAAGCCAGACAACAGACTCGTGGCCAACTTTGCCAAGCAGATCGTGGACTCAATGGTCGGCTACTTCTTGGGCGTTCCTATCCGTATTACGGCCGACGATGAAGCATTCGCGGAGTATCTGGATGTGTGGAGCGCGGTCAACGATTCCGATGACCTAGACGCAGAGCTTTCTAAGCTGGCGGACATCTACGGCGCAGGCTACGAGTTGATGTGGCGCGACGAGGAAGCCTTCGCGCGTTCTTGCTCCGTTACACCCATGAACTGCTTTGTTGTCCGCGATGACACGGTAGAAAATGACATCATCTACGCGGTGCGCTTCTGGTTGGACGATAACCTTTTCGATGGCAAGACCGACACACTACGCGGCACGCTCTACGACCCTATGTTCGAGACGCCGTTTGTTATGGACGGCTCGAAGGTCATCTTCGGTGAGCCTGTCATTCACGGGTTCGATGATGTGCCTGTGGTTGAGTATGTAGACAATGAGGAGCGCCTGGGACTCTTTGAAGGCGTTATGTCGCTCATTAACGCGTACAACAAGGCCATCTCCGAGAAGGCCAACGATGTCGAGTACTACGCTGATGCATATCTGAAGATTATCGGCGCGCGCCTGGATGAACAGACGCTGCAGAACTTGAGGGACTCGCGCATTATCAACCTGGACTCTAGAGACTCAGCCAACGTCACTGTTGAGTTTCTGTCCAAGCCTGACGCGGACGGCACGCAGGAAAACTTCATTGATCGCGTGGAGCGTCTTATCTTCGTTCTGTCGATGGTGTCAGATCTCTCAAGCGAGAAGTTCGACACAAGCTCCGGCATTGCTATCAAGTACCGACTGCAGGCCATGAGCGATATCGCCGTAGTAAAGCAGAGGAAGTTCCGCCGCTCACTCTCTAGGCGCTGGAAGCTGCTTTGCAACTATGCAGGAAACACACGCCTGGACGCTAAGGCATGGACCACTGTCCGCGCCACCTTCACGCGCAACCTACCATCGAACTTGCTCGAAGAGTCTCAGATTGCGGGCAACCTCTCCGGCATTACGTCCGAGGAGACGCAGCTGTCAGTGCTTTCGTGCGTTGACTCGCCACAAGCTGAGATGCAGCGCATGGCTGACGAACGAGCCGAGCAAGCCGCGCAGATGGTCCCAGACCGTACAGACGGGGGGGCGAGTGATGGAGGTCTGAAGTCGCTCAACGGAGCACAGACCCAATCACTTCTCTCTGTCATTGCACAGTACGCCGCGGGAAGCCTGTCAGAGGCTCAGGCGATAAGCGTCATTAGTGCGTCTATTGGAGTAGATCATGACAAGGCACGCTCGATTCTTTTGGGCGATGCTATGCCGGAAATTATTAAGTAAGGAGCAACATGGACTCGTATTGGCACCAGCGCCAAACACTCGCCGACGCAGCGATGGAGAAAGACGAACGCGCCCTGTCGACACGCGTCCATAACGCCTATGAGGGCGAGCTCCGTCGCCTGAACCGCGAGATTGCGGAGTATTATCAACGTTACGGCGAGAATGGCGTCCTGGAGTATCGCCGCCTCATGGAGACGATGGACCCTAAAGACCGCGAGCTCCTTATTCGTGACTGTGACGAGTTTCTGCGCCAGCACCCGGATATGCAGTCCATTGTGGATGTGCGTAAGAGTATCTACCAACTGAACAGGCTCGAAGGCTTGCAGGCGTCCGCACGTTTGCATCTCTACCAAGCAACAGGAGACGTGGTTCAGCGCATAGACAACCACATCGTGCGCCAGTCTTTACGCGGTGCAAACACAGCGGCTGAAGCGATGGGATTTGGTCGGTCGTTCTACAACATGGACTCTGATGCGGTTCGCCGATTTGTCGATACAGCATGGACGGGTGACACGTCATACTCTCAGCGTATTTGGGACAACACGGAGACTCTCGCGTCATACGTGGCGCAGGACATGTCGAAGGCACTCGCGCGAGGGGACTCGTACCAGCGTATAGCGAAGGCTCTCGAAAAGCGTTTTGTGGATGTTCCACAGTCTTCACTCATGCGCTTGGTTTACACCGAAGGCACTTACGTCTCACGCATGGCACAGGTCGAGGAGCTGAAGCGTGAAGGCTTTGACTCCTACACCATTGAGGTGGTGCATGACGAGCGCGCCTGTGAAGAGTGCGAAGGCGTGAATGGATCTACGTTTAGATTCGAGGATATGCAAGTGGGCGTGAACTTCCCACCACTCCATCCATATTGCCGTTGTCAGATTGCGCCAGCTGTGGACGATTGGGACGCGTGGCAACAGAAGCAGGAGGAGCTTGCACGACAGAAAGCCAGAGAAAAGGCATATGAGAATTGGGAAGGCGTCGGAGCGAAGAAGTCTAAACGAACCGTTTTCTTCGAGACGGATAAAGTCGCATTTACGAAAGAGCAAGTTGGCAAAAAGATGCGCAAACATGCTAGAGAATGGAAATTGAATCCGTCGTTAAAAGAAGATAGAGATAAGTTCGTAGAAATATGTAACGAAATTATTGAGAAAGCTGAGCGTGTTTCTACCGGTGAATGGTGGGGGCAAGAAGCTAGAAACCCTTGCACTTTCTATGAGTACGATGGTAATCTTGTAATTGCAGATGCAAATGGTGATTTTGTAACTATTATGCGAGGAGGTGCGACTAATGTCAGATACAGGCGCGCTACAGAAGGTAGTGGGACTTAACTCAAAGCATGATTTAAGTGATGCTCAGTTTGTTAACTTCTTTAATCGTGTGCAAGAGGAAGCCAATAAACAAGGAAAAGTGTTCTTTATTGATTGTGGCGAAGGCAACATGGCAGAGTTTGACGATATGCTTGCGATGGATTTATCTGGCTGGTTAGTCGACTTCAGTGATGCTAAAGAGTTTGAATCATTTTGGTTACTCGGTTCGGATTATGTTCCGGAGAAATTTATCAAAGACGAGTGCGAAGAAGAATGGAGCAAAGATGAAGATGGTCTCCACATCAATCTAATTACTTTCTAACCTTCATCAACAAACTATCTTTTACGAGCCACCTCCGGGTGGCTTTTTTGTTAGACCGCCAAGGAGGTGAGAACATGGCGCGAGTAGTGATCTACATGGCCGAGTGGTGCAGCATCTGCCGCGGGACTATCAAGCGTATAGTGCCGGCTTTATCTGAAGAGGATATCGAGTACGAGATTATCGACGTGGATAGCTCACCAAGGTCCAAGGACGCGAAGAGCATCACTCACCTTCCGACGGTGTGTGTTGTGGACGCAGGCGAGCGTGAGCTCATGCGTTGTCGTGGATGTCCCACAGACGAGGTACTAGAGAAAATTGTTGAACTGTGTATTGAAAGCGACTAGACGGTCGCTTTTTTAATGCGTCGACCAAGCTTTGATGTCGCTAAAAGCTAAGGAGAAAAGGCACGCCGACGCGCCTTGGAGCGCCGGGGATTAGGAGAAAACAATGGGTGCAGAAACAAACGCAGCAACAACCACAGAGACCGCAGAGGAGACTAAGCAAGCTCAGACTCCTGTAGTGGATGGCGAAGGCGCTAACAAGGACGCGACCACTACCACACAGACCGAGCCAAAGCAGGACAACAAGCAGCAGCCAAAGTACACGGACGCTGATGTTGACGAGATTGTCTCCAAGCGTCTCGCGAAGTGGGAAAAGCAGCAAGCCGCAAAGGTTGAGGAAGCTGCAAAGCTGGCCGAGATGAACGCTCAGCAAAAGGCAGAGTACGAACGTGACAAAGTCCAGAAGGAGCTTGACGAGTACAAGCGTCGCGACACTGTAAACGCGATGGTGGCTGAGTCTCGTCGTCAACTCTCTGAGCAAGGTATCGCGGTCAGCGATGACATTCTCGTACGTTTGGTGGGTGAAACTGCAGAGGAAACAAAGGCGTCCGTTGACGCTTTCTCAACGGCTTTCACGGCGGCCGTCGAAGATGCCGTGAAGAAACAACTCGCGGGCAAAGCTCCTGCGGCAGGCGTGGCCACAAAGACGATGACCAAAGAAGAGATCTTGGCCATCAAGGACCCAATCGCTCGCCAGGCAGCCATCCGCGACAACATCGGATTGTTTATTTAACACTAAGAAAGGCGGCTTATTATGCCAGCAGAAACAGGACTTACCGTAAAGACCGACATCGCTCCTGAGATTTCTATTGATTACGTCAACCGATTCTCCCAGGGCATCCAGGAGCTTCAGAAGGCTCTCGGTATTACCAACCTTATCCCAGTACCACAGGGCGGCACCATCAAGACCTACAAGTTCGTGAAGGACGTCAAGAGTGGCGTCGTCGCCGAGGGTGACACCATTCCAGCATCTAACATCAAGCGTCAGCTTGACCAGACCATCGAGCTTCCTCTTAAAAAGTATCGTCGTGTAACCTCTGCCGAAGCTATCCAGCTTCGTGGTCGCGACCGTGCAATCAACGAAGCAGACGCTCAGCTTATTGGCACCATTCAGAGCGGCATCAGAAACGACCTGATTGCAAGCGTCTCCACCACCACTGCAGCAGCTAAGCAGGGTAAGACCCTTCAGGCTGCTATGGCCAACCTCTGGGCAACTCTGACCGCTAAGTTCGATGGTTATGACGGATTCGACACCGACGCAGCTAACCCATTCGTCTTCTTCGTCAATCCTCTTGATGTGGCTGACTACCTCGGAACCGCAACCGTAACCACTCAGAACGCTGCAGGCATCACCTATCTCAAGGACTTCCTTGGCCTGGGTACCGCAATCACCTCTTCCGCGGTTAGGGCAGGTACTCTCTTTGGTACTGCAGCTATGAACCTCAACCTGGCATATATCCCAGCAAACGGTTCTGACCTTGCATCAACCTTCGGCCTGACTTCAGACGCTACTGGATTCGTTGGTATCACCCACAGCACCGACGCCAAGACCGCAACCTGCGACACCTTGGTTATGTCTGGCGTCAAGATCTTCCCAGAGATTACCGACGGCGTTGTCAAGGCAGAGATTAAGGCAACCGTCTAATTCACGAGTAAGGAGGTGAGCGTATGAGCGTATTAGATCGTGTTAAAACACGACTCGAAGCAGTCGAGGATAAGCCGAGCGATAAGTGGCTGGAAGAGGTCACGCATACGCTCACAGACCGCATCTGTTTACGCGTTGGCGTGTCCACGCTACCCACCACAGCCGAGTCTCTTGTGGTCGATGCAACCATCAAGGCGGTAAACCGCAGATTCGATGAAGGCATCACGCAGGAGTCCGAGGGACAGGGCGGAACCTTGTCTCTCCAGTTTGTGGACGACCTACTCGCGGAATACGCCGCGGAGCTTTCTGCCTTGGCCGAGATTGCTAGGGCGGACAGTAGCGTCGACCTAAAGCTTCCAAAGTTGAGGTTCATATGATGTGGCGGATGTGCGAGTTGATTGAGCTCGCGGACACCGACGCGCGCGACAAACTAGGTAATCGCGTGCTCTCGCGCCGGGTGCTTACAACCACCCGGGCGAGGGTATGCCCTGCATCCCTTGTAGAGACGCAAAACGAAGGCAACGACTTTGCGGCGTGTGACTTGACGCTTATCACGACAGTCCCCGCCGAGCTTGCTCTTCGCGCGTCTCTTGTACGCTTTCCCGTGATTGACGCTGGCGACGTCTATGAGGTCATCCATGTGAGTGATTTCGGACGCCGCCGTGTTCTATCACTGAAGAAGCTAAAGGGTGATGCGTATGCCTAGTGTTCGCCTGGAGTTTGACGATGGCGGACTTGGCGACGCACTGAAAGAGCTCGCAAACATTAAGCCTGAGATTGTTATGAAGCGCACCGTGAATGAGATAGCTGAAGACCTACGCGCAACCACACCTAGAGACACAGGCGAGTTGATTGGATCCATTCGCCAAAGTGTCAAAGGTGGCGAAGGAGAGATTGGCTACACAGGTGAGTACGCGCCGCATGTTGAGTATGGCCACCGCCAAAACGTTGGCCAGTATGTTCCGAAGATTGGCAAGCGTCTAAAGGCTCCATTTGTGGAAGGCCAGCACTTCTTCGCTACGGAAATCAAGGCGGCGCGCGCTGTTCTGAAGAAGCGGTGCGGTGAGTATCTAAGGAGTAAAGGCTTATGAGGCAAGCACTAAGGCGACTCCCGCTTGACGACTTTGTCGCGGCGGTTGTGGCACGTGTCAAAGAAGGCACGGGCGTTAAGTGTGTGACCGACGCGAATAAAGAACCCTCTCCTCTTTATTCCGTCGGCGCACTCTCAGTTCGTCCGGACAAAACAAAAACAATGTGGCTGGACGTTTACACCATCGAGCTTCACGCAATCTCTAAGCCGTCCAAGACGCGCGCGGAGATATTCAAGATGGTGACGGCTCTAGAAGAAGCCATGAGCCAGCCTATTAGTTTGAATTGTCCGTTCCAGGTCATCCGTCAAACGGATAACGGTCTAAACACAATCAAACGAGACGAGACAGGCGAGTGGCACGCGGTTGTGCCGTTTGAGGTGGTCGTCTCCTATGGTCTGATTATTAAGTAGAAAGGGGCATTACTATGCCAGATTCAACTGCATTTGATAGTGGTGCATATTGTGACGTTTCCGCCGGTGGCGTGAACGCCGTCAATGGTGCTGAGGTCTTGCTTGGCGTATTTAGCGCTGACGGATCTAAACTCCTCGCAATCGCTGGCGAGAAGTCTCACAAGGTATCGCTTTCCGCTGATACTACGAGCGTCTCCACAAAGTCTTCTCGTGGTGCTTGGAAGGTCAATCGCGCATCTACCCGTTCCTTTGAGGTCTCTGTTGATACGGTGGCCGTCAAGGACGCTGAGAGCGATAAACTGTTCCGTCAGGCGCTCGCCGACGGAACTATTCTGTGCGTTAAGGAGTTTTTGGACGACACCGACTTCACGCCAATCGGTGGCGGCGCAGTCATCGTTACTAAGTACGAAGCTGACTCGCCAACCGATGACGTACGCACCGCGTCTGTATCTCTCACAGGCACAGGCAAGTGGACGTGGTTTGACATTGACGCAGCCGCTAAGGCTAAGGCAATTACCAAGCCAACCGGACGATAGGCGTCCACAAACACAACTCACGGGGTAGCTTCGGCTGCCCCTTTTTTATTAGTTAAGGAGTAAGAAATGGCAGATTTTACCTTCGAGGTTGACGGTACTACATACGAGCTTCTCTACGCGGAGAAGCGTGTGGAGATGGCCGAGAGTGCGATTGGTAACAAAAGCATTATTTCCGTGTTCACTGCTCAGCCAACCCTACGCGAGACTAAGACCATCTTCGCGTATGGCATCCGTGAGAGTGGCCAGAGTGCATGGGTTAACCCAACACAGGCCATTGAGCTTGCCGGAAAGTACCTACAGGAGCACGGCTACGCTCAGATGATTGAAGCTTTAAGCAATGCGCTCATGAAGGACTGCGGTTTTTTATTCCGATAGATCTGAAGAGCCCGCGCTGGGTCAGACCATCCACAACAACACAACAAGCCAACCAACCACAAGAGACGCCACAGAAGCCACTGACAGGCTATGAGCGTGACGCAATGTGGGCGTGGGCGGCTGTTCGCTTTGGGTGGACGCCAGACGAGTTTGACAGGCTCACAGCGGCTCAGATTGCCCTTCTTCAAGTGGCTGAGCATGATCGTGTCGCGTATGACCAGATGCTTCTCAGTGAAGCAATAGCCAACGCGCTTGCCAATGGTTACAAGAAGAAGGGCGAAGAGCCTGAGCTTTTGTGGGTTGAAGCAAACAAGCCGGACAGAAAGACCATGAGCGCAAAAGAAGCGCGCGACAAAATGGCCGCGCTTGAGAAGGCTCTATCGAATCAACAGAAATAAACATGAGAGGAGGTATATATGGCAAGTGACTATACACTCTCCGCAAAGCTCACCGTTAATGCCGATGGCTTTATTGACGGTGTAAATAAGGCGCAATCTTCGCTCAGTCAGATCCAGAACAAGGCGCAAGAAGTATCGCGCTCTATGGATCACAGCATGGGCGATGCGTCTGGAAGCGTGCAGTCATCGTTTGCAGAGCTTAGGTCGCGGGCTCAGAACATCTTCAATGGCATCGCGACAAGTGCGAGAAACGGACTGACTAACGCCTGGAACGCCGTACGCACTAACACCCAGCAGATTACGAGCTCACTCATTGGCGTAGGCCAGGCGGGAATTGCTGCGGTTGCTGGTATGGCCATCCAGGGCGGCATCGACCGTGCGCTGAACATCGACAACGCACGAAAGAAGCTCGCCGGCTTTGGCCATGACGCCCAGGACATCGAGTCCATCATGGACTCGGCCACACAGTCAGTCCGCGGTACGGCGTTTGGTCTGGGCGATGCTGCTACTGCGGCGGCAACGCTTTCTGCAGCTGGCATTAAGTCCGGCGAAGATATGACCAACACGCTGAAGTCTGTCGCAAATGTTGCGGCGGCGTCTGGTCGAGCGTTTAACGATATCGGCGTCATCTTCTCGTCTGTCGCATCGCGCGGCAAGCTGATGGGCGATGACATGCTGCAGCTTTCAAGCTCAGGCGTGCCGGTTCTGCAGCTTCTGGGTGAATACCTTGGCAAGACGTCCAAGGAAGTCTCCGACATGGTCTCCAAGGGACAGATTGACTTCCATACATTCTCAGAAGCTATGCGCATCGGTCTAGGCGAAGCGGCTCTGTCATCTGGTAACACACTGGCTGGCTCATTCGCTAACGTTCGCGCCGCGCTGTCGCGCTTGACCGCTCCAATCTTCACGCAAGCCATTCAGGTGTTGGTTGATGCGTTCAAACAAGCGGCACCGGCTATTGACGCCATGGGCAAACAGCTCGGCAATATTCCGACGTTCGTGGCACCTATCGCCGCGGCTTTCTCAGCTATGGCGCTCAGCGGCCTTGCTCCGGTTATCGCCAATATCCCGGTGCTTAGTGCTTTGCTTGGCCCTTTGTCCGGTTTGCTTGGCGCGCTAGGTGGCCCCGTTGGAATTGCTATCGCTGCGTTTGCTGGTTTAGTGGCGGTGTCTCCACCACTACAAGATGCGCTCGGCAATCTCATGGGCGCACTCGGTGAGCTTGGCAATGCGCTGGGTCCAATCTTCGGCGCGGCGATTGATGCCATCGTTCCGGTGCTTAACTCAATCGTTGAGGTACTCGGCGGAGCGTTTGCGGTTGTCGTCAATGGTGCGGCGGATTTAATCAAGATGCTCGCGGAAGCAATCACGGAGCTGTCCACTGGCGGAGGATTTGACGCGTGGCTTCAGTCCATGCAGCCGGTGGCCGACTTTGTTATGAGCATCCTGCAGCCTGCACTTGACGGACTAAGCACGGGCGCGGGTCTTATCGTTGAAGCATTTAGCGGGTTCGGCGAAGCTGTCGGCGGAGCGTTTGAAACGCTATCGCCATACATTGAAACAGCAAGGGACGCCATTTCTCAGTTCGCTGCAGCGGCTCAGCCACTTGTTGACACGGTCCTGCAGAACTTGGGTGTGGCGCTTACAACAATCGCCACGATCGTGTCGGTGGTATTCGGCGCGGCGTTTGAAGTTGTGGGCGGCATCGTTATGGCGGTTATGGGAACAATCTCCGGAATCATTCAGACCACGGTCGGCGTGATTCAGACGGTCATCGGCGTGTTTGTTGGCATCTTTACAGGCAACTGGCAGATGGCCGCGAATGGCGCGCAGACAGTATTCCAGGGCATGAGTACAACCGTCACGAGTATCGTGAATGGTCTCTCGTCTGCTCTGTCCGGCATTATTAACGGAATCTCTGGAACGTTCCAGGCAGTATTTAACGGTATCTCGACCATGGTTGGCAATGTCTTCCATGGTATCGCGAGCACGATTGGTAACGTCATGGGTGACGCTAAGAACACCGTATCCGGAGCGCTAGACGCCATTGCGGGATTCTTTAGAAATCTTAGAATTCCGCAGTTCCATATTCCTGTCCCAGAGCTGCATATCAGTGGTGGATTCTCGCTTGTTCCTCCATCGGTGCCGCATGTCAGTCTTTCTTGGCACGCAAAAGGCGCTATTTTCAGCGAACCTTATGTTTTCCCAGGACCCGGTGGTCTGCATGGCATTGGAGAAGCAGGACCTGAAGCTGTTGCGCCAATTAGCACGCTCACAGGCTACATCAGCGACGCTGTGAATAACTCTAAGAGTGACGACGAGCTGATTAGCGAGATTTCAGGATTGCGCGAAGACGTACGCAATATGCGCGTTGTGATGGATGGCCAGACGGTCGGTTCGATTGTCTCGCCGTATGTGGATTCAAACCTTGGTGAATATAAGGTGGTGGCGAACAGATGATGGAACTAACAGACACGTATGAAGTTGTGGTTGATGGAGTACCGCTCTGCGCCACCTACCGCATGGCGGTCACGAACTACACAGACAAGCCACCAGCCACGAGAACGTCTACGGTGTCTATCCCTGGGCGTGATGGCGTGCTGGACTTGTCTGAGTGGCTGACCGGTGCGCCGGTGTTCGACAAGCGAACAATCACCATCACACTCTCACCGCTCGACACACACGACTGGTCAAGCGTTGAGACGACACTGACCGCGCTGCGTAACATGCTTCACGGTAGGCGACTGGAGTTTACTCTGTCCTGGGACGAGGGTTATACGTACGCAGGACGCTTCGAGGTGACCTCCCAGACGCTCTACGACGAGACGGCGGCCATCAAGCTAACGATTACCGCAGATCCATACAAGTCGCGCGGTGTAATGCACTACGAGCTTGACGGTGAGCTTGGCAAGACCTACATCATCGACGGCCCTGCGCATGCGACAGTTCCAACCATCACATGCCACTCGCGCGCGCTGGTTAATATTAACGGGCGAACCGTTGACCTTCAGCCAGGTGTGTGGATAAACCGTGACCTGGAGCTGCACAACGGAAAGAACCGCGTAACCGTGAATACCACGCCGGACTACGGAACGGCCATCTGGCGCGATTATGCGGGGCTTACGTGGGAGCAGCTCGACGGCACAAGCCTGGCGTATATTGGCCGCGCTGGAAAGAACAGGCTCAAAGGTTTGAAGTGGTCCAGCCTTGCCGGTAAGAAGTGGCAGGACATGCGCGGAACATGGCGAGAGCATGCGTACGTCGATGACGCAGAGACGCACAACAACACAACAGTTATGCTCGACTTCGATTGGAAGGATATTTAATGAGCACAAAGACTCCAAGGCTGGGTCTTACTAAGCCTGACGTCACAGACGAGACTGTTCAGACTATTAAGGACTTGGCCAAGAACTTCGACCTCCTGGACGCTATGTTTCCAGTAGGCGCAATCTACCAAAGCACTAAACCGACTGACCCCTCGACATTCCTTGGCGGTACATGGCAAGCGCTTAATGGTGTATTCCTGTTGGCGCAGTCGCAGAAGTTTCCAGCCGGCTCGACAGGTGGCGAGGATACTCACACGCTGACTATCAACGAAATGCCATCGCACAGCCATGACACTAGCATGCATTATGGCACCGATAACGGAGGTGGAAGCCAGTGGACTGCACGCTCCGCAGACACGTACACCAATTACCGCTTCCAGGTTGATGCAGTAGGCGGCGGACAGCCACACAACAACATGCCACCATATCGCGCTGTGTATATGTGGGAGAGGGTGTCTTAAATGTATGTGCTGACTTATGCGGGAAACGTCATTCATGATCCGCGTGAAGAAGGCGTGCAGATTTCAGCCGGTAAGCTTGTAGAAGAGTCGGGGCAGTCTCCGACTCTTTCTTTTACCGTGCAGCCAACACACCCTCTCTGGCGCGCATTCAATCGTGAGTCGGTTATGAACACCGAGCACGAGATTGAGCTCACGGAACATGAGACACAGAAGATTCTCTTCCGTGGTCGTATTCGCAAAGTGTCGATGTCCATGAACGGATCTATTGACGTTACCTGCGAGGGCGCTATGGCATACCTCAACGACACCACGGTTCGTCCCTATAAGACATACGACACAGACGAGATTGACTGCGAGATTAACGCTCCCGCCAAGGCTGGCGAGCTGTTCGAGTGGTTCATTGAGCAACACAACTCACGCGTGTCTAACCGATGCGAAAAGTTCAAGGTAGGCATTAACGCTGGCGTTAACTTTGGCGCGCTGCAGCGTGGTACAGGAACACGCCCAACCACACTAAAGGAGATGCGCGAGAAGCTCACGAAACTCTGTGGCGGGTATTTCCGCGTTCGTTATGTGGGCGAGGATAACTACCTCGATTGGTTGACTGCAGACGGTTCAAGCGAAGCTGCGCAGTCTGTAGAGCTTGGCCAGAACCTTCTTGATCTAAACACCGGCGCGGACGGTAAGGACATCTACACGGCCATCGTGCCTGTGGGAAAGACCGGCGAAGGCGAAGACGAGAAGGACGTAACCATTGACGACGAGCACGCCTACGTTGGCGGTGGTTATGACATTGTCGGCGACGCGGTTGTTGATACCGCAATGGCTGAGCGTTACGGCGTTATCGAGAAGCTAATGGAGTACGACCATCTGAACCAACCACAGGCACTCGCGGATAAAGCGGTGGCCGACCTTGCCGCGGGTAAGCTTTCCGATTCCATCACGGTAAGTGCCACGGACTTACACTACGCAGACGCGGCCGTTCAGCAGATTGATTATTTGCAGCGCGTTCAAGTCACCAGTGAGCCACACGGTATCAACCGCATGGTGCTCTGTGTTGGTCGAACCATTAACTTGGTTGACCCAAAGTCCACGCGATACAGTTTCAGCGCAATCGAAGGCACGCTGACCAAGAGCGGAACAACGTCCCAGGAGCGCACACAGGAAGCCACTGAGAAGCGTCTGACCGCCCTCGCATCAACCACACGCAAAACGGTAGAAGATGCCCACAAGGCCACAGTTAAGGTTCAAGCGGTCGAGGAGAAGGCAGTGGCGGTTGAGAGGAAGGCTGACGCAGCCACAGAGAAGATTGCAGACGTAGCAACCACAGCAACAGCAGCAGCGGAGAAAGTCGAGACCGTTGCGGCTAAGGCTGAGAAGGCAGCGGAGGAAGTGAGCCACGTAGCCACGGACGCAAAGAACGCGACAACAGCAGCAAAGGAGGCGAAGACCATGGCTACAGAAGCAAACAACAAGGCGTCAGAGGTTAAATCAACGGTTGATAACATGGCAAACGTTTTTTCTCACGATGAGGGCGGTGCGCATGTTGGCGATAAGTCAGGCGTTCATACCACAATCGACAGCCACGGAATGAAGCTGTTGAAAGGCTCGGAGGAGCTTGCGAAGTTTGAACAGAGCGCAGTATCGCTTGGCGGCGGTGTGTTCAATATCGTAGACGGTTACAACTATGGTAAAGACGATACTAAAGTGACCGCGGTATTTGCAAACCACTTGTTATTCAACTCAGGCGGTGGTTTTCTCGTTAATGCTCCTGTTATTAGGCTTGAAGTACAAGATAGACAGAACGGAAGAACAGCTAAAGGTATTGGTCTGAGCCCGACGGGATTTGTCTCCATGGACAGAACCCGTCAACGTGAAGAGCTTATAACGTTTGAAGATTTAGCCAAGCTTATCAAGTTCACTTCTTGGACTACTCTGCAAGACGACGGCGTTTGTCGCGTCCGTTATTGCATTCGTGGTGGCATGATGTATCTCGATTGTTACCTTGCGGCGGGTTATTCGACTCGTACTACCACGGCGCAAATGCCAGACAATCTCTTGCCAGCCATTGAAGGTTACTACCCTCTAGGTACTCAGACGGGTAACAACACCGCCAAAATTTGGATTGGCGCAGCTGGCGGCGGAGACGGACACATCTACTTCTATAACTGGTCGAGCGGTTATGCGACAGGCATTATTCCGATTCTTCCTAAGAGTCTCGAATAGGAGGTGACGTTATGAACCCACTAACATTCGAGCAGATAATCGCTGTTGTCTCGTTTCTTGGCATGATGGTTTCTCTTATCAATGGCGCACGTGCGATGACTAGAGCAAGTAACGAAGACGCCATGCGTTTGGTACGCATTGAAGAAGGCGTGAAGCAGCTCAAGGGAGACTTGGATGACACGCAGAAAGCCTTCACGGCCTATATGGCACGCACCGATGAGACAATTACTAACCTTCGAGAAATGCTTTCTGTCCACGATACCCGTCTTGCTGTGGTCGAGGATGTGACCCGCAATCAGGCGGGAAGGTTGGAGCGTCTGGAACAGGCGCATACACACTAGGTAATTATTGGAATCTAAAAATCGTTTGAAAGGAAACATTATGAACGAGTGGATTAAGGCAGCATTGGTACGAGCAATCAAGACTGCAGCGCAAACCGCAGTGGCTCTTATCGGCACAAACGCCATTGGCATCACGGGCGTTGACTGGGTGGCCGTTGCTTCCGCGGCAGCTCTCGCGGCCGTTGTATCCCTGCTTACCTCCATTGCAGGTATTCCGGAGGTACGCGAGGGAAAGTCCCCATTGGAGGGCAGATAATGGCTGATTTTTCGGGCGAGATTACCGCGGATGCGTATATTCCAACGTCAGCTTATTCAGCTGGGCGAGACGGTCATTCCGTGCAGTATATCGTGGTACACCACGAAGCTGCCACAGGTTTAGACGGTGCAGCCATTACAGCTATGTGGGACAGGATGCAGGCACAATCCGCGCACTATTCTGTGGACGGTGCAGGTACTATCACCCAACACGTACTGGAGAGCAACACCGCCTGGGCGTGTGGTCGTTGGGTCGCTAATTGCGAGAGTATCTCGATTGAGCATGCGAACAACTCCACGAACCCGTGGACGGTGTCAGAAGCAACCCTAGAGAGCGGCGCACACCTCGTGGCCGCTCTTCTTATTAAGTACGGGCTCGGATACCCGCGATGGGGCGGCAACGTCAGGCCACACAAACAGATCGTGGCGACCGCTTGTCCTGGTGAGCTTGCAGGCTCACAGAACGCGCAATACATGAGCCGTGTTTGCTACTGGTACGAGGTTATGACTGGCGCACGCTCAAGCTCCGAGGTTGGCTGGCACACAGACGGTAAAGGCTCTTGGTGGTATCAGACAGGCGAGTCATCAAGCGAGTACGCCACAGGCTGGCTCAAAGTTGGCACTAGCTGGTATTACTTCAATGAGTCTGGCTGGATGCTCACCGGCTGGGTTCATGCGTCTTGGGACGGCTCGGATAAATACTGGTGGCACTTCGGCGAGGACGGCGCATTGCAGTTTGACAAGTGGCTCGCATACAACGGAAGCTGGTACTTGCTAGACTCTGACGGGCGTATGGCTACCGGCTGGGCTGAGCGTGACGGAAAGCAGTACTACCTTGACGAGACTGGTCGCATGATTACTGGCTGGCTCAAGCTTGACGATGACTGGTTCTACCTGCGTTCTGACGGCTCACGAGTTGAAGATTGCTTGTATGAAGTCGGAGCAGACAACATCTGCGCCTTCGATAAGGAAGGCAAACTGCTCACCGGCGATATCACAGTCACCACCAATGACGACGGATACATCGCTGGAATTAAGTAACACACATCCCCTCCTGGCTTATGCTGGGAGGGGTATTTTTGTGTCCCAAGAGCGTCCCAAATGGCATTTTTACGTGTATCTTCTGAACCTTATCGCCAACAAAACTGCACTTAATACGCATATAAACAATGTAGAAATTAAACTGTTACAATAGATTGTCTAGCTTGAACTAGGTCAGCGGTCGTTGCTGCCTCCACTGAATAAACTATTCGAGGGGAAATTATGGCCTTTACGAGAAAAGAATTCTTGTCCCTTTCTGCTTTAGGAGCTGCG
>OKVG01000427.1_pt1 | contig 33346 bp, 27 predicted proteins | sample 1606981 | NCBI WGS metagenome assembly OKVG01 (sample SAMN03281018, study PRJEB24777) | human gut metagenome | isolation source: fecal sample PR128 from 1 month old male Malay infant, vaginal delivered... | reverse complement strand
CCTCGTGGATAGAGCCTGGAGTCTCAGGTGCGTAGTGGGAAGGAATTCCGCCTGGATAAGAGAAGCGGCGGAAGAACTTCTGGAGGCCCTCTTCATCGTCGGTGATGAATGGGTAGGTCTCGCGATATGTGCCGTCGAGCAGGGACTGTGCGGTACCTGCAGGTCCACCGTGACCAGGGCCCATGAGGAAGATGGTGTTCTGGTTATGGTCGCGGATGAAGCGGTTAACGTGGCCAAACAGGAAGTTCAGGCCTGGGGTGGTTCCCCAGTGGCCAACCAGGCGATGCTTAACGTCCTCGCGAGAGAAACCGTCCTTCATAAGAGGGTTGCTGCGAAGATAAATCTGACCAACAGACAGGTAGTTAGCTGCGCGCCAATACCTATCGACGCCGGCAAGCTCGTCCTCAGATACAGGCTGATTCAGGGTCTGCCAAGGTGTGCCGTACACGGGCTGAGCCATGTGCTCCTCCTTTTCTTGGGCTGCTATCTGCGCGTTTACGCAGGTTAGGCAACCTCGTTGCTTCCATCACCTGAGCGTTTGTTTTGTTCGCACTCGGCTGCGAGCGCATGCGCTGCGGCGCAGGTTACGAGCTGCGACGCAAGCGCCTTGCGGGCGCGTTGAAGCGAGCAAAACAACACATACATAACAGTATGTTGCTTCGGCTATGTTTCAAATACTACTCTAAGTGATAAAACGTTTTATCACTGTGAGATTTCTGGAAATTTCTTTCACGGAAAACTTTTGAGGTGTCTTTTGAGCACCAAAACGATCCCCCAACAATACCCACAATGCCAAAATGCAACCAAAATGGTGCCCAGTAGAGTACATACACACCAAAGTGGTAAAAAAGCCGTTTAGTTGGAGATAACATTTTTCTGCATACAGCGTTTCCGCAGATAAAAGTTTTTAGTGCGGTAAAAAATCGTCTTAGTTGGAGATAAAACAGCTAATTTTCAATTTTCATTTCCAACTAAACGCGTTTTTTACCTTTTTTGGCACATAATTTTGAACCCAAAAATTACGTATGCATCAGAATGAATACAGACACTCAAATATGCAGAAAACTGACTAACAAGTCAAAAATCGCACGCTATTCTTCTCAATCATGCGTGGCTCAAGAATTATCTGGATTGACGCGCTGTCATCCTGCGCTTCGATACCGTTATTTTTATCTGTCCCGACTGATTGCGTCGCAGCTCTCTGCACAACATCCGCCCCGTGCTCGCCCAGACGACGAAACATAATCGAAAGCGCGGCATCAGAAAGCTCATCAACATTTTGCTCGATCGAGGTCAGCGCTGGCTCAAACAGTGCGTCTGAAATGCTGTTATCGTATCCGACAACGGAATAGTCGCGGGGAACATGCAGGCCGCGCTCATACAGGTAGCGCAGCAAACCCAACGCAATATTGTCGGACGTCGCAACAACCGCCGTAGCATTCACGCGTATCAGCTGCTGAGCTGCAAGATACGCATCAGGAATGTAATAATCGCTGGTCAACACAAGTGACTGATCCAGCTCCAGGCCCTTCTCGCCAAGTGCGCGAACGTAGCCGTTGAGGCGGGCGCAGCCGGTGTTGGAGGCGGTGTTGACCATACACGCGATGCTGCGATGACCGTGGTCTAGCAGGTATTTTGTGGCTAGATAGCCGCCAAGCTCATTGTTGAACGTGACTTTGTCGCAGTCGAGCGCGTCGATGGTTCGGTCCACCATGACGTACGGCACGGGCAGCTGCTCCAGGTCGGCGATGAGCTGCTTCGAGGCTTCTACCTCGTCGGACGTGATAATAAAGATACCGTCGGCGCCGCGATTGACCAGCAGTCGCACAAGGTCCGCGTCATTTGACGTGCTGTTATCCGAGTTGGTGATGAACAACGCGTACCCGCGGCGGCGGCACTTCATCTCCAGCATTTTGGCAAACGACGAGAAAAACCGGCTCTCGATATTCGGCACGATCAGCCCCAGCGTCTGCGTGTGCTGTGTGACCAGGCTTCTTGCAATCTGGTTGGGAATGTAGTGCTCGCGACGGGCAACGTCGAGGATGCGACGGCGGTTCTCGTCGCTCACGCGCACCGGCCGGCCGTTCAGTACCAGCGAAACCGTGGCGGGCGACAGCCCCACCTCGCGCGCAATCGTTTTTAGGGTGACTTTTTCTGCCACGTTACCTCGCAACTTGCCCCGTTTATCATTGTTGCTTAAGTATAATAGTCGAGAAACCCCTGCGGTTGGTCGTCCGCCAAAAGCCAGACGTTGTCTCCACACGACAACCGCACCTGGACCCCGACACCGCACGCAAGCTGCACCTGCGCCCCGGCGCTCGCACGACAACCGCATTCCGAGAGGACGCGCATGAACATCACTCCACAGGAGATCGCCGAAACACTTGCCATGGTCAGCGAGCAGAACCTTGACCTGCGCACCATTACGATGGGCATCTCGCTCAATAGCTGCGCAGACGAGGACCTGGACCGCATGTGCCAGAAGGTCTACGACCGCATCACGCGCCAGGCCGAGCACCTGGTAGCCGTGGCCGAGGACCTGGAGCGCGAGTACGGCATCCCTATTGCCAACAAGCGCGTCTCCGTTACGCCAATCGCACAGATTGCGGCATGTACCTCGGCGCAAGACCTGACCCCGCTTGCTCACACGCTTGACCACGCGGCCGAGACGCTGGGCATCGACTTCCTTGGTGGATTCTCGGCGCTGGTCCACAAGGGCCTTGGCGACGCCGACCGCCGACTCATCGCATCCATTCCCGAGGCCCTGGCCACCACGTCGCGCGTCTGTTCCTCGGTAAACGTCGCTTCTACGCGCGCGGGCATCAACATGGACGCCGTCCTGCTCATGGCCAAGACCGTGCTCGAAGCCGCTCGCCGCACCACCGATATCCAGTGCTACGGTGCCGCTAAGCTGGTCGTTTTTGCCAACATGGTGGAGGACTCCCCCTTCATGGCCGGCGCGGTCCACGGCAGCGGAGAGGCGGACGCCGTCATTAACGTGGGCGTTTCTGGTCCTGGCGTCATGGCTGCGGCCCTCGCCGAGCTTCCCGACACCGCAAACCTCATGGACGTTGCCGAGAAGATCAAGCAGACCGCATTCAAGATTACCCGCGCGGGCGAGCTGATGAGCCGTGAGGCTTCAAGGCGCCTGGGTGTCGAGAAAGGCATCGTAGACCTGAGTCTTGCGCCTACCCCAGCAGCTGGCGATTCCGTCGCTAAGATTCTGGAGCTCATCGGTGTTGGCGAATGCGGCGGCCCCGGAACCACTTGCGCGCTTGCCCTGCTCAACGACGCTGTCAAGAAGGGCGGCGTCATGGCGTCGTCAAGCGTTGGCGGCCTGTCCGGCGCATTCATCCCGGTCTCCGAGGATGCAGGCATGATTCGCGCAGCTCAGGATGGCGCGCTTTCTCTCGAGAAACTCGAGGCAATGACCTCAGTGTGCTCCGTTGGTCTGGACATGATTGCTATTCCTGGTGATTCTTCTGTGGAGACCATCGCGGGTATCATCGCAGATGAGATGGCCATTGGCGTCATCAACACCAAGACCACGGCAGTCCGCGTTATCCCAGCTATCGGTTACAACGAGGGAGACGTCCTGGAGTTTGGTGGCCTCTTTGGATCCGCGCCCATCATGCCGGTCAACCAGTTTGCGGGTACGGTGCTTGCACACCGCGGCGGTCGCTTCCCCGCTCCGCTTAATTCGCTCAAGAACTAACAAAAGAGCCTCCACATCTGAACTGCCTCCCATTTCTTGGACATATGAAATGGGAGGTAGTTCATATGCAGGTGATTATGATTCTGCAGCGTGTTAGCGTCGGCTTTTAGGCCTAGCGCACAAAATAGCGCTGCTTTAATATGTTCTGCTGAAGAATCAACATGTTTCTAATCTAGATAGCCAAGCAGCTAGGCGGTCGCACCGCTTGATATACATTTTTATGCATAAACTTCATCTAATATGCTTAAACATGAATAGCATCATATAAGAAATTTAACTATCGATAAATTTAGTATCTACGGAACACACCTAAGTCAGATAATCTGCTCAGATGCGGGCATTTTACACACCTAATAAAGATAATCTGCGCGTTAGAGATATTTTCGGCGTCATGTATACGTCTTTTTGACAGATTATCTGACTTAGGTGTGTTTTGAACTGCCTCCCATTTCTTATGTCTAAGAAATGGGAGGCAGTTCAATCGGAGGCTCTTTTTAGTTGCAGGTTTTATGCGCTTGCGACTCAGTGCTCGCCGTGGTCGTGCTCGTGTGCGCCGTGGTCGTGCGCGTGGTGCTCGCCGTGGTCGTGTCCCTCGTGGTCATGCTCACCGTGCGCGTGCTCGCCGTGCTCGTGGTGCTCGCAGTGGCCATGCTCGTGGTCGCAGTGTTCGTGCACGCAATGACCGTGTTCGTGGTCGCAATGCGAATGATCGTGCTCGTCAGCCAAGTCCGACTGCTCGTGCCAAAATGCCGGCACAAACACCTCGCGAAGTCCATGACGCAGCAGGTCGCGGCCAATAAACACGCATCTGGACTCTTCCTGAGGCTCATCGCCCGTAATGGCCCACGCACGTTCTACCAGGTCAAACTTGACCCACTGATTACCACAAGGCAACGTTCCTTTTGCGCGTGCAAGCTTTCCAAACACGCCAGCCGACGCTGCGTCCAAAAGCCAAATCAAGTGCGTTGGACTTGGAAGCTCAGCGTGAGTGAGAGCCATAGTCTCCAGGTCAGGCTCCTCGTCCTTCTCGCTAGCTGGATCTTTAAGAACAGAGCCATCAAGCGCGCGAGTCAGAAGATCATTCCACCACTCGTCGGGAATGTCAGCATACGAAGATTCGGCGATAACCTCTGCCTGCGGATTCATCTCTGCCGCAAGCTGCTTAATGGGCTCGGCAGCATCCTCACTACCTGGAGAAAGCTTGGAAATCACTACGCTCGCGGCGGCGCTCAGCTGGTTATTAAAAATCTCTGGAAAATCGGTACGCTGATTCTGCCACGAAACGGCGTCGACCACGGTAACCGGCGCCAGCAAACTAATGCGTTCCCAGGCCACCTGATTCACGTTATCAAGAATGCTCTGCAGCTTAGCCACGCCAGTTGGTTCAACAATTAAATACTCGGGGTCGATAGTGTTTGAAATGGTCAGCACCGACGTCGCAAAGTCCTGCTTGCCCGAACAGCAAATGCAATTCTCGGTAGACTCCCAAACTTTGAGGTCGGAGTCCTGCCTCAAGCGACGCGCATCGATGTCTGCCTGGCCATATTCATTCTCGTAGATAGCAAAATCACGCCCAGTCCGGCGCACGAGCTCCTGAATGAAGGTGGTTTTACCAGCTCCAAGAAAGCCTGATACAACAAGGATTTTCATGAATACAACCGCTTCCTAAACTCCGTTGGCGCCCACCAGCGCAAAAAGCTGGCGAGAAAATCGAACTTCTCGCCAGCTCACACGTACTAAAAATCGCGACCTAGTTGATTACCTAGTCGATAACAACAACTGGCTTGATGAGGTCGGATGGCTTATCACGCATGGTGAAGAGAGCCTCCTCGAGGTGATCCCAGCCGTGGTAGAGGTGGGTAACCTCTGGGTGAAGATCAAGACGGCCAGAAGTGACCAGGCTGGAGAGCTTCTCCATGCGCAGACGGCCGCCAGGCATGAGGCCGCCACGGATATCCTTGTGGCCCATACCAACGCCCCACTCGACGCGAGGAATGTTGACGTAGTCGCCAGAACCGAGGTAGTTGACGTTACCAATCTTTCCGCCAGGCTTGAGTGCCTTGACAGCGTCCTCGAAGGTCTCGCAACCGCCACCGTCGACGCAGACGCGGTCGACACCCTTGCCACCGGTGAGCTCCATGACCTGCTCCCAGATTGGGCCATCCTTATAGGAGATGAAGTCGGTTGCGCCGTAGCCCTTAGCTGCCTCAACGCAGACTGGACGGGTACCAACAGCAATGATGCGAGAAGCACCGTGGAGTGCAGCACCAGCAACGGACATAAGGCCGACAGGTCCAATGCCGATGACCAGGACGGTGTCGCCAAACTCAACGCCAGCAAGCTCAACTGCGTGGAAGCCGGTTGGAACCATGTCGGAAAGGATGCAGGCGTCTGCTGGATCCATGCCCTCTGGCATGTGAGCAAGGTTGCCGTCTGCGTCGTTTACATGGAAGTACTCAGAGAAGACGCCGTCCTTGAAGTTGGAGAACTTCCAGCCAGCAAGCATGCCACCGGAGTGCATGGAGTAGCCGGCCTGAGCCTCAAGGGAGTTCCAGTCTGGAGTAATTGCAGGAACGAGGACGCGATCGCCAGGCTTGAAGTCCTTGACGCACTCGCCAACCTCGACAACCTCTGCGGAGCACTCATGACCAAGAATCATGTTGTGGCGCTCACCAATTGCGCCCTCCCACAGAGTGTGAATATCAGATGTACAAATTGCGACCGCAAGTGGCTTGCAGATTGCGTCCAGAGGACCACACTTTGGTGTCTCCTTCTCAATCCAGCCGGACTCGCCGATCTTGAGCATTGCATAACCCTTCATAAAACCCTCCTAAAATCTGTGTTTCTGCAGTTGAAACACTACCTACCTCGTGGAGGAGCACGCCTTTTGCGTGACACTGACGAGGCTTATAAACGTTTTTGCGAAAGCTCGCGTGCACGAGCGTACGTAGTTGTTGCGGCCACAAATGGGTCCTCTCCACAACAAACTGCGAACACTCGCGAAGTACATTTTCAAGTACTTTTTTACGTAAATCTAGAACGAAACCGTGAAAGGTTGAGCAGTCTTTCATGAATTTTAAGCTGACGAGAAATGCGGTTTACAAATATCCGATATTTGCGCACGTAGACAATGTGTACGCTAACATACCGTTAACCAAACCTCCGACCGATGAGGAACAACGCTTATCGGCAAACGGTTACCGTTCACCGAGTCAAATGGGCAGATGTCCACTTTTCTGTTGTACGCGGTTGCTCCGTGGTGTTATGCAGGGGCGCTTTGTTAGAATTCTAGTAGACGGGTTTCTCGCCACATGAGTTTTTAAGCAAGCTGCTTCAAGAAGAGAAATCCACTGGTCAAGGAAGGAATTTACATGCCTATTGATAGCCTGTTTGGAGACGCTGGCGCTAGCCTTGACTGGCAATACATAATCTCATACGCCATCCTGCTGGCTCCGGCAGTTATTCCGGGTGTGCTATTTGTTTACTCTTTTATCAAAGAACCTCGACAGTTCCGCAACGCGCTTTTTTTATTTGCGACTCTTGCGTGGTCCTCGATTCTTCTAGTGCTAAGGCTGAACAACTTTATCCTTGGACTAATTCTGGTTACTCTTGTACTGCTGACACCATTTCTGACCATTGGTTTCTTGCTGATCAACACCATAGTTGTGGTAAGAAATAACGGATTTTCACTGACATCGATGCTGCCGTTTTTGATGGCTGGATTCCTTGTTCTGCTGATTGCGTCGCCGACCATCGTGAATTATTTTGACCCGGACGTTCGACACATTATTGTCTTTGTGCTGGGACTTTTTACGCTCGAGGGCCTGTGGTTCTCGTTTACCTTTATGGCTTTGCTGTTCTATTCGTGGGTGTATCGTTTGCTTCCCCGCCGACGCCAATACGATTACATCATTATTCACGGCGCTGGGCTTGACGGTCCGCGACCAACTCCGCTGCTTGCAGGCAGGATTGATAAGGCACTTGAGCTGTGGAATAAGCAGCATCAGCACGGAAAGTTTGTTGTTTCTGGAGGTCAAGGTGCTGATGAGGTGGTCTCCGAAGCTCAGGCCATGCGCGATTATCTTCTGGAGAAGGGCGTTCCTGGCGACGCAATTCTCATGGAAGACAAGTCCACTACCACCTGGGAAAATCTTAGGTACTCGCTAGCCATTATCAACGCTGATCGGGCAACGGGTGTCGACGCCACAAGCTCGGCCGCCGTCGCCTCGAGCGGGGACGTCACAACAACGGCCAGCGACGCGAGCGGAACCGTCGCCTCGAACGGCGACTTTACCACCGCGGTTGTTACCAGCGATTTCCACGTTTTCCGTTGCGCCGAATACGCCCACAACCTGGGCATTAAGGCAGATGGCATCGGTTCGCACACCAAAGGCTGGTACTGGCCCACGGCGTTTATCCGCGAGTTTATCGCAATCACCAAAGCGCACCTCTGGCCCTACCTGGTCATTGGCGGTTTGTACACGTTAATCAACGTGCTCAACTACGCGTTCTTTTATCTGGGAGTTGCGTAAGCTAGAGGTGCTCAATTTTTGCTCCGCGCCTGATTTGCTCCGCGCCTGATTTCTTAAAAGAATCTGTAAAATTTGCCTGAAAATATCAAAGAATCTGTATCCAAAATACAGAATCTTTGCACTTTTCAGGCTCACTTTTCAGGCTCGCTTTTCAGGCTCGCTTTTCAGGCAGAGTTTAAAGCGCATTCGTGTTCGCCCTTTCATGGAGCCTGATTTTCTCGCTATGTCTGAGTAATTTGCCGGAAAAGCTCACCAAGTCTGAGCTGTTTGCCGGTTTTTCTCGTCATGTCTGAGTAAATTTACTCAGACTTCATGCACTTTTCAGGCTCGCAATTCCAAACCTCGCCGATAGAGCTCACGCATCATCGCAGAAACCATGTGTTATCTGCGCCAAGTCAAGCTAGAGTCGCGAAACCGTATATACTCGAATGAAGCGTTATCTGGCGAGAAGCCCCGTGTGCTCGGAACCCTCGTGGATCCGTCGCTCGACACGGACCCGCCGCTCGTTGCAGACCCACCGTCGCTCGACGCTCGCCGTCGTTACCACCTACGACCAGGAAGGAAGCCTGTTGGAGACATTTCAGTTTGTGCTCATCGTCTTGACCTGCGTCGCGGCTTCCTCGGTTATCGACAAGTTTGTCGACGTGTCCATCCCCGTTATCCAGGTTGTTATCGGCCTGCTTGTTGCGCTCGTGCTGCCCAGCGTCCAGGAGGTTCACCTGGAATCCGAGCTCTTTATGCTGCTCTTTATTGCCCCACTCCTGTTCAACGAGACGAGAGAAACCAACATTCGTGCACTTCTCCTCAACCTGAACAGTATTTTGTCGCTGGCGATTGCTCTGGTAGTTGTCAGCGTGCTTTCGGTCGGCTACGCCCTCCACCTTATGGTCCCCTCAATCCCTTTAGCTGCGGCGTTTGCGCTGGCCTCGGCCCTGGGGCCAACCGACGCAGCCACCGTCACCGCGCTTAAGTCCAACATCCACCTGACCCATCGCCAGCAAACGCTTCTCTCGGGAGAGTCCTTGATTAACGATGCATCCGGCGTCGTTGCATTCCAGTTCTCCGTAGCTGCGGCCGTAACCGGTGCGTTCTCGCTGGTAGACGCAGCGGGATCTTTCACGGTGCTTTTTGTGGGCGGCGTGGCAATGGGAATTGTCACTGGCTTTGCCTTCTCTGCTATCAACGCAATGCTTGGTAGGTTGGGTTACGAGGACACCGTTGCAAACGTTCTCTATGAAGTACTGACACCGTTTCTTGTCTATCTTCTTGCCGAAACTTTCCACGTTTCTGGCGTACTTGCTGTTGTAGCAGCCGGCTTGGTGATTGCGCTCCCACGAAGGCAGAGCAATAATGCACTATTTGCAAGGCAAAAATTGGTCTCAGATTCCACGTGGAAAGTCATTAGTTTCCTCATCAACGGCACCATCTTTGTCTTCCTAGGAATGCAGCTCCCTCTTGCCGTACTTCCTGGCACCAACGGCGGCCTCAATATCCTGCAGATTCTAGGAATTGTTGTCGTGATTACCCTGTTCATGCACGGTGTCCGCTTTGCGTGGCTCTACGCGCTGGAAACTTACAAACTCCACAAGGGCGGCCATCTCTGCACCGGGAAAGACGCCGTCGACGGCGAGAATGACCTCGCAGGTAGCAGCTCCGACGGCGAGAAACCCGACCAGCCGCTCGCTGAACTGGGCTCGGAGCAAACCTCGGAGCAGATCGCTGAGCAGCCCAAACCCACGTGCGCTATAAAGCCCATCTCAATCACGTCGGCCGAGCTCATCAAGAACGTGCTGGTCACTACCATTGCGGGCGCAAAAGGTGCGGTAACGTTATCGATTATCCTTACCTTGCCTCTCACAACCCAGTCCGGAGCAGCGTTTCCGCAGAGGGATTTGCTGATCACCATCGCTGCCGGCGTTATTCTCGCCACGTTGCTTTTAGCGGACAATCTGTTACCCGTGCTATCAAAGTCCCCTGAAGCAGACTCTGACCTGCCCGAACGTCTTCACAAGGGAGAGATTGCCGTTCTTGAAGCAACTCTTGGCGAGCTCAGGAGCATGTTACAGTCAGAAAATGCCAAAGCAAAGTATCTACCTGCGCTTCGTTTGACTATCACGCGCTATACCAACCGCTTGTTTGCCTCTCGCATCACTGTCCCTGGCTCGGGAGAACTTGTCAAAAAGCTGGTCCTTCACGAGACAGAAGTCCAGCAGAAATGCCTCGAGGAGCTACGTGAGCGCCATATTAAAACGCACAACCCCATTCCGTGGGATCAAATTGTCGATGACATTACTTCAATCCGCAGGTCAGTAGGCTATTACGGACCTATTGCAAATATTGCTGCAACAACAAACCACCGCTCGCGTATTACCGTTGCTCTTCACGAGCTTAAGCTGGCAGCGCAACGCATCATCGACGGCGAAATCAGGCACCTTGAAGACGCAGACCAGTCCTACTACCAGGCGTGTTTATACGCACTTGAGATGGAATACGCGGAGCTCGATGACCTGGAGCGCATTGCAAACGGCGACGATGAAGAGCTGGCGATCATCGCATCTAACCTGATGATTGACCACGAGTCGGCAATCGAGTCAATTTGGAGCCGCATCAACATCAACGATGAGCATGGCTCCAGCACTACACAGCTCTCCTACCTGCTGCCTTATAACCTGAGCTCGCACAAGATGTCGCCACACTTTAGACAGCAGATCGCGGACGCTCGCAAATATGCCGATGACGTAGCCGAAAACGCGCTCCGCATCGAGCTGGACCAGATTTCTCGCCTGCAGTTCGAGGGTGTCATCGACCGCGAGATTGCCTCTCACCTGCGCGAAAACGTCTACTACCTGCAAATGACGTTGAGTGAGTAGCATGAGCGCTACACCAGATACGCACCACGCCGCCGATGCGGCTACACGCCCCACCGCCGATGCGGGTACGCACCCCACCGCCGATGCAGCTACACACCCCGCCAACCCCGTGGCGAGAAAAACAATCATCTCCGGACTTTCCATCCACACGCAGATGTCCTCTGTAGCTGGAGCACCTATTGTCTACCTCCTAGGTGACGTGGCCGACAACTCCCCCATTCAGGTACCTGAGGGCGTCAGCCTAGTAAATATTGGCGTTAACCTGTGGGAAGAGAACTTCTCGCCCTGGTGTGCCCCGCGCGTTTTTGCCAAGGGTCCCAACTTTGGCGACGGCGCTCAAAAAACGCTCGATACCCTTATCAACCAGATCATCCCCTGGGCGGAGTCGGAGCTCGCCGAGTCACCGGCGTATAGGATGCTTGTGGGATACTCCCTTGCAGGCCTATTCAGCCTCTGGGCTGGCGTGACCCAAGCTGGCGCGCCGCAGCAGGTCGCACGCGGCTACCAGCCCGACGACGCCCCGTCGCAGCCCGGCGCGCCGCACGTCGACGCCCCCGTCGCTACCTTCCAGCGCATCGGAGCTGTCTCGGGATCGTTCTGGTTTCCAGGCCTTCTTGACTACGTTGACCAGCAGCTCGGTGGAGGGGCGGTCGGCCTCACACACGCTTATCTTTCGCTGGGCGACCGAGAAGCACGAACCCCCAATCCGCAAATAATGCACGTGCGAGAAAACGCAGAGCTTCTCGCCAGCAGGTTTGAGAGTGCAGGAATAACCTCAATGTTTGAGCTGAACCGTGGGAATCACTTCCAAAACGTTGAAGGCAGAATGCAGAAAGCTCTGGACTGGCTGGTCAAATAGGGTAAGATTCTTCAGAACACACGTGTCCAGAGAGGTTTTATGCCCAATCCAAAGCAATTTGACAGCAAAACTGAATCACCCGGTACAGCCTCCGGCAAGCAGTCTGACTACTTATTTGCGCTCATTCTTTCCCTGGTATTTGGCATTTTTGGTATTCCGCAGTTTTATCTTAAAGGCTGGAAATCGGGACTTACCAGGCTTGCCATAAACGCAGCGCTGATTGTCGGCGCATTTGCCCTGGCACAAACTCTTACCTCGCCGTCGATGCTTTCTTACCTCCTACCAGCAATTTTTTCGCTTCCGGTTATCGAGAGTGCTCTGAACCTTATCTATGAGGATGCCAGTGCTCCCAAAAAGCTCCTAAAAGGCAAGCTCAAACCACATAAACGATACGCCGGAAAGCAGAAAGCTGGAATCGCGCTCGCCACGCTGACGGTAGCGCTCTACTTTAGCGCAGCGCTCACGCAACCGCTTCCAACCGTCGTGTCACCTGCGGGTTCGCCACAGCAAGACTCCGCCGCATCATCCCAATCAGACACCAACGCACCATCCGCCACCACGCAGACCAGCGCAAACGTAACTATCAAGTTTATCGACGTTGGTCAGGGAGAAGCCATTCTTATCGCACTCTCCGAGAAAACTATGCTTATCGATGCCGGTCCCACAGGATCTGCTCCAAAAATTGCCCAAGTGCTCCAAGAACTTGGTCGAAACAAGATTGATTACCTGGTGGCCACCCATCCCGACGAAGACCACATCGGTGGTATGGCAGATGTCATTTCCAGCACACAAATCGGGACCATTTATGCACCAAATAAGACAAACAACACGGCAACATACAGAAAGTTTCTGGCCGCTATCCAGAACAATAACCTGCAGATAACCCTTGCCGAAGCAGGCACCATCATCGACCAAACCGACAGCTACAAGCTAGAGATTCTCTGGCCCAAAAAAGACGCAAATTTCCCCGACACCAACGATTACTCGATAATCATCAAACTGACCGTTGGCAACAAAACGTTCCTCTTCACGGGAGACGCGCCCACAAGTGCCATCCTGGACTCTAATCCAGGCCACATTGACGTGCTCAAACTCTCGCATCACGGCTCACGAACAGGAACTACCGAGCAGCTAGTCCGCAAACTCTCACCCACCTACGCCGTCGTCTCGTATGCCCTGGACAACTCCTACGGCCACCCCATGCAGTCGGTCCTGAACGCCCTCCGCAAACATTCCGTGGAGATTTGGGGTACGGGTGCCAATGGAACCATTACTATTACCTGCGATGGTACAAACATTGATATATCTGGCGAGAAACCCGGCACAGTAGTAGCTCCAACCTCACAAGATAAATCTGGCACGTCGTCGAAATCGAGGTCCAAGTAATGAAAGCAATCATTGATCGATTTGAAGACAATAATCTTGCCGTGCTTGAACTAGACGATCAGCCAGGCAATATGCTTACCATTTCTCGCAATGAGCTTCCAAGCAATGCTTGTCAGGGAGACGTTCTTTACTACCAAGACGGCTCGTGGACACTGGCCGAGGAAGAAACCGCCCAGCGTCAATCCGATATCGACGAGCTATTCAACTCTCTGCTTGTGCATGACGAGAACGCGTCAATCGAATAACCCCAGATAAAAGTAAAAATATGCGATTTTAGAATATTTATAAAACTGCATGTCAACCTATAAATATGCTATTTTCGCATATTTTGTAACATAGTCTTCTACCTGCATAAATAAAAAAGACGTCTTGTCGAGAGAAACGTCTGTGTAGAGCACTTTTATCCAAGACAAAATAAACGGGTATATTACAAATAACCGGTGGCGCGCAGCCTCGCTCTGCATAAAGGGAGGGCACGCCACCCGTTTTATAAAGCCATGATAGCTGCGGCCATTCTCTTCTCATCTTCAGCTAGAAGTACTCGCATCGTCTAACCCTATCGAATCCAGCCATTTTTGCACTTCACTAAAAGTATACGTGCCTTTTGCCGCCAATCCTGGCATCACACGAGAAGCACCGCACTCCTTCTTGTACTCCTCAATCATGTTGCCAAATCCTCCGCCGCCGTGCGTGCAGAACGGAATGACTGTCTTACCACTCAAATCCGTTGCTCGTAAGAACGAAAGCACCGGAGGAGCAAATGTTTTTAGCCAGTTAGGAGATCCTATAAAGACAGTATCAAAGTCAGCAACATCTATATCGTATTGCATTAACGCAGGACAAACGCCCTTTTCTATTTGCGCTCTAACCTCTTTTACCGCCGTGTTATACGAGAAAGAATAGGGCTCTTGAGGCTTAAGCTCCAGCAACTCGGCATCGGTAATCAGCGCAATATCCTCCGCAAGCCTTCTTGTGATGCCGGAATACGAATAGTACACAATCAAAGACTTCATGTAAGAATCTCCACCATCAGTCGAGAAGAACGTGCTGTTGCAGCATTACGTCGAATTATTTGCCACAAGTATAGTTGATAGGATTGCGCGTCCGACCGGTTTCTCACAGCAAGCATATGCTACAGTGAAACAAAAGCATCCCGGCTATCCCCGCTTGTGGGATTGCCGAGGTGCTTTTTGCTGGCGTGTTTCTGCGTTAAAATCACTATAAGTTGACATACACAAAGAGGACACCCAATGTCAAAACAAAACAATCTGAAGAAAATAGTTGGGCTCAAAGGTAGGCATGACCTTGAAGACGAGCAATTCGTCAACTTTTTTCTTTTAGTTCAAGCAAAAGCAAATGAACAAGGAAAGATATTCTATCTAGATTGCGGTGAAGGTAATATCGCATTGATAGGTGACGCATTAGCTATGGATTTATCAGGCTGGCTCATTGATCAGTCTGATGCTCAAGAATTTGAATCGTATTGGCTTGAGGACTCATACTGTGTTCCTGATAAATTCAGTAAATTTGAATGTGAAGAAGAGTGGTATTTAGAAGACAATGCTATTTGCATCAATCTGATTACCTTCTAGAACCTTGAACATTTCAAACTACAAAAACCATCGAATAACTGACATGTGGCTTTAACTACCATTCAGAATGTCACTACGCTAAAACCTAAAGATACCCACGCAAATCCACATCAAGTAGAATCGGGTGGGTATCTTTATTAACTATTATGCCTAATTGTAGCCAAAATGCCACTGCATCAAAACGCCCAGTTTAACGGCTGGCGGGCTTTTTTGTTTAGTTACCAGTCAGAATGTCACTGCGTCAAAACTGTCCTTTGGATCTGCTTGTGCCATGTATAGCTTAGTTACCAGTCAGAATGTCACTGCGCCAAAACGCATACTTCAAGATGTACATTTAAGCCACCACTTAGTTACCAGTCAGAATGTCACTGCGCCAAAACTCGGTCTCGTAATACATGAAGTATTGAACGACTTAGTTACCAGTCAGAATGTCACTGCGCCAAAACCTTTCTACTTAATAATCAGACCATAGGAGAACTTAGTTACCAGTCAGAATGTCACTGCGCCAAAACGCTTAGCTATGGAGTGGCAGCCGAAAGAGTACTTAGTTACCAGTCAGAATGTCACTGCGCCAAAACTCAACTTTGCGGACTGCTGCGTAAGTACAGACTTAGTTACCAGTCAGAATGTCACTGCGCCAAAACTGGCTAGCTTCCCATTGCATCGACTTCAACGCTTAGTTACCAGTCAGAATGTCACTGCGCCAAAACAAGTCATCAAGTATTAGCAAGTCGCAACTGCTTAGTTACCAGTCAGAATGTCACTGCGCCAAAACTAGTTAGTTGCATAATTTACGCCTCTTTCTGCTTAGTTACCAGTCAGAATGTCACTGCGCCAAAACTAGTTAGTTGCATAATTTACGCCTCTTTCTGCTTAGTTACCAGTCAGAATGTCACTGCGCCAAAACGTTGATGTTGACCAGGGCGTGTGTCTGGCGCTTAGTTACCAGTCAGAATGTCACTGCGCCAAAACGAGTGTGGCTTCGTATTGGTCGATAAGTTAGCTTAGTTACCAGTCAGAATGTCACTGCGCCAAAACAGTTGTGCCATCGGAGTAGCACGAGGACGAGCTTAGTTACCAGTCAGAATGTCACTGCGCCAAAACACCGTCCAGCATATGACCACGTTTCCGTTGGCTTAGTTACCAGTCAGAATGTCACTGCGCCAAAACTGTTCAAGCTCTCTTTTTGCTTTAATTTTTGCTTAGTTACCAGTCAGAATGTCACTGCGCCAAAACTCGACTAAAAGCTTCAATGAAGGTGTAGCAGCTTAGTTACCAGTCAGAATGTCACTGCGCCAAAACTTAATACCGCCTACAATACCGTCAACGATAGCTTAGTTACCAGTCAGAATGTCACTGCGCCAAAACGTGCCACGTTGCAGCTTGCCATAATTCGCGGCTTAGTTACCAGTCAGAATGTCACTGCGCCAAAACTATTGGAACAGCCTGCAACGTACCCGTTGTGCTTAGTTACCAGTCAGAATGTCACTGCGCCAAAACTCTTGTTTGCCGTAGCTAAATACATTTGGGCTTAGTTACCAGTCAGAATGTCACTGCGCCAAAACATGGGGGATTTGGCAGGCGTTAAACCGTCTGCTTAGTTACCAGTCAGAATGTCACTGCGCCAAAACAGGATGCATAGCCCACAACTCCAGAGCCACGCTTAGTTACCAGTCAGAATGTCACTACGCCAAAACGCCTCTCTAATTGCTGCGTCAAACCTGCTTGCTTAGTTACCAGTCAGAATGTCACTGCGCCAAAACTTCTCTGGGCTGAGGATTGACCTTGTGTCTGCTTAGTTACCAGTCAGAATGTCACTGCGCCAAAACTACATCCTCTTTACCAAGCCGACCGTTGATGCTTAGTTACCAGTCAGAATGTCACTGCGCCAAAACTACACGGACTATCAAGCCCTAATATGTGACGCTTAGTTACCAGTCAGAATGTCACTGCGCCAAAACTTCCGTTCGTCCACGGCTTGCAACGTCCGCGCTTAGTTACCAGTCAGAATGTCACTGCGCCAAAACCAGAGAGGAGAGGAATGGGGACTATGTCTAGCTTAGTTACCAGTCAGAATGTCACTGCGCCAAAACATTCACAGGCTCTGAGTGCGCTTCTACGTGCTTAGTTACCAGTCAGAATGTCACTGCGCCAAAACAAGAGTTGGCTTCTACAACAAAGGTGATGTGCTTAGTTACCAGTCAGAATGTCACTGCGCCAAAACTGACGAGTCAGGCGCCTATGATCGCTTCGAGCTTAGTTACCAGTCAGAATGTCACTGCGCCAAAACAAAACTCATGCACATAAGTGACAAGAGAAAGCTTAGTTACCAGTCAGAATGTCACTGCGCCAAAACTTTCAAGATTGTATAAAAGAGTTTGATAAGCTTAGTTACCAGTCAGAATGTCACTGCGCCAAAACTTAGTGCTGCGTCCAGTTGTTCTTTGTTAGGCTTAGTTACCAGTCAGAATGTCACTGCGCCAAAACTCAATGTCGCCATTTGGGTCGCCAAGCGCGCTTAGTTACCAGTCAGAATGTCACTGCGCCAAAACCAAGGCATCACATTCCACTCACTCAGACACGCTTAGTTACCAGTCAGAATGTCACTGCGCCAAAACGATCAATCTCTTCATCTTTAGAATCCTCGTGCTTAGTTACCAGTCAGAATGTCACTGCGCCAAAACTAAGACGCTATGAAACGATGTACAGCGGGGGCTTAGTTACCAGTCAGAATGTCACTGCGCCAAAACTGTAGCACCTAGCCCGTTATTCAAATAAAGGCTTAGTTACCAGTCAGAATGTCACTGCGCCAAAACTGCAATACAGGCATAAGCGCAATAGCTAGGCTTAGTTACCAGTCAGAATGTCACTGCGCCAAAACTTAGCGTGTAACATCAAGCCCGCTACCGTGGCTTAGTTACCAGTCAGAATGTCACTGCGCCAAAACTCTAGTAGGCGTATCGCTGATATGTTGGAAGCTTAGTTACCAGTCAGAATGTCACTGCGCCAAAACGGCATCACGCGTGGCGAGAATCGACAGCGAGCTTAGTTACCAGTCAGAATGTCACTGCGCCAAAACTACCATCTGAACATATAAGCTCCTGCTCTTGCTTAGTTACCAGTCAGAATGTCACTGCGCCAAAACATCTCCACCAGCTGAACGCTTTGACTCATAGCTTAGTTACCAGTCAGAATGTCACTGCGCCAAAACCTCACCCCATGAACAAAAGCCGTCTGGGTTGCTTAGTTACCAGTCAGAATGTCACTGCGCCAAAACCCAAATATCGTGAGATAGGTAAAAATCAGGCTTAGTTACCAGTCAGAATGTCACTGCGCCAAAACCGTTGTCGCAAAATCTCCCCTGCAAGGAGACGTCCATTCCGACCTGATTAGAGATAATATCAGAGCAATCGAGCAGGTCAACCACTTGTTTGTTCTCATTAATATTATCCTGAATTGACGTTTCTGTTTCAATAAGAAGAATCTGTATTCCAAGAAAAATGGCTTGATTTAACCACTCAACATATTGTTCTTGAGTAAAAAATTTCTTTAGATTTACGAAAACTACAGCTCCTCTAAAAGAAACGTCCGAAATAAAGTTTAGAAATTCTATCTGGTTATCAAAGAACGATCTTCCTGTTTTTTCGGCAGAAAAATGACTCATCTTTAAATATTTTGCCATATCCCATTCTGTTTGTAATTCGTAAGATGCATTAAAACCACTTGAAACTTGAAATATCTCTTCATTAATAGCGGAAACAGCGTCTATGATTCTTGATCTTCTCTGTTCGTCTAAATTAATCTCTTTAGAAACATATTCTAAAAACTTGCTATTTAATTTTTTATCATCCCATGGCAATGACAGAGGCGAATCAACATAGAGCAGATTTTGCTCTGGCTTTATCTCTTTATCTTCATCCCATAGTGAAAAAGACATTTCTCTTGATTCTTCATCTTTTTCTAGCAAAGAGCTACATATCTGTGCAAATAGATGGTTATTGACAATTTCAAGCACAGATACTTTTTTGTCTGATAACTCTACCGATACAGGTACAGTTGAAAATACAATTCTCATAGGACAATTAACCTATCTACAGAATCAATCGCATTGTAAGATGACCCATGACCAGTTATATTAATAATTGATTCATACTGTTTTTCAGTCACCTTTAATACTTGAATTAACCCCTCTCTCGGTTTTGATTTATTCAATCGTTCAACTGCAAAATCGGCTGACTGTGAAGTTAATACAAGTTTTGAGTAGACAGATTCTTGAACCATTAGATAGCCATCTTTAAGCAAAGATTTGCGAAACAATCTATATGCCTTTCTTTGTCTACTAGTTTCAACAGGTAAATCAAAGAAGACTAACAGTCTCATATACCTAACTCTTTCAGACATAACTAACTTAATTCAAAAGAACTAATCTCAGAAACAGATGTCTTCTTATTAAGAGCATTTAGACAATCTTGAACAAATCCACTGATAACAGAACTTAATCTGTATCTTCCATCTTTGTAGGGCAGTTCTTCGTTAACAAGATCGCTTAAATGATGTCTCAATTCTTTAGAGAAGTCACCCTCAAACCTACTCAAAATGGTCTTATCAACTACTGGTCTAAAAGGCTCCATCAAATCACAAGCAAAATTAAACTGATTAAATTCGCTCCTGTGACAAATTCCCGTCTGAGTTAGATAACCTCTTGAAACTATCTCTCTTGCAACAGTCGACATCAAAATACTGTAGCCATAATTTAAAGCCGCATTAAGAGATGTATCATCGTCCCGACAAAATTCACTTCCAAATAAAACACTAAAGTAATATTTAGCAGCAACAGCTTCCCTATTTGAAGAATCGCCAGAACGTACATCTAATGAATACTGTCGAATTACTTCAGACTCATCATTCAAATCAACAAGTGATAGTAAATCGGCTTGATGATTAATTTTTTCTTGAACAACCTTTTGCCAAACACGTTTCTTTTGAGGCAAGCTCCAAGATAGCTGTTCAACTATCCTAGAGCTTGTATTATGCGCGCCATACAACGGAAGATATTGACCTATTGGATTATGCTTTTCATCAGAAACAACTAAAGCAATTTTGTTTTTAGACAGTTCAGATAACAAGTATGCACTTAGAAAAACTCTTTGGGTACTTAAAACAACAGACGAAATCTCTGACAGGTGAATTTTATGGACATCATCTTCCACCTGAACAATCATGTACCCGCCTTGGTATGTGCATTTACTTGGAGATTCAATAAGAACTGTTCTAAAGCCCAATACGTCTCCTTCTTTCAAACATACCAGTTACGGATTGCTCAATTACATAAAATTCAGCAGGATTTTTATTCAATTGGGCAGAAATGGATATGCAAATTCTTTCTGTTCTTGTTGAACCACCAATTTTTTTCGTATCAGAATGAACAGTACTACCATTAATAGTATTCAAAAGACTTACTAGTACTTTCTTACTGTCCTCTAAATCAAGAGCAGCGAAAACTTTTCTCTTACTATCTAACTTCAACTTCTCTGCAAGTATTGGCATTCGAGAAGAAACTATTTTCCATAACAAATCATAGATAACTAGTGAAGCACTAGTGTCATCTTGATTTTTATCAAAATAGTTTGAAATAAATACATACTCATCATAAGAGAAAGAAGGAGATACTCCATTTCTTAACTCCGTTGAACTAACAACATAAAATCTCTGTCCACCATATTCAATTGCTTGGTTTTTTAAGAGAGCTGGGTAAATGAGCTTCTCAAATTCAACGCCAGATGATTCTAAAACTTTAGTTAAATAACCTGACGTCTTACTGTGATTTTTATAAAGTTCAACGGACTTTGTACGAGGAATATCTACTACATAATATTGGGTTTTATTCTTTTTCTTTCCCCTACAAATTGCAGAAAAAGAGGCTTGAGCGCTCGAATAGCTTCCGTACTTTTCTGGCAAAAGATTACCTTTAACTGGTAATGCAAGTGTTGTTTTTTTATCTTTTGGTGAATAAACAGTCTCTTTCCAAAATGCACCACTTGTCATTTCTGGCATACGAGAAACAAAGCACTCTTTAAATCCAAATGTTCTTTTTATCTTTTCAACTTCTTCAATTGGATCCCATTCTACTTCTCCAGTTTCAAAATCAAAACCAGGTTTTGAGAAGCTACCTACAAAGAATGGAGTTGTACCGGGGATTCTATGTTGCTTTTGAGCTTCTTCACTCTCTTGTTTAACAAACTTACGCATAAGCTTTGTTAATCCAACTGGATTAGTAAATGCTTCTTCATATCGAATTGAAAGGAAGCGTCCCATCTCACAAGCTAAAAATGCATCATGAGCATGATGATAGTCATTTGCTTCACGGATTTTTGGAAGATTGTACTTCTCTCTAATTTCATGGGACAGAGATGCTTTAATTGAACAAATTTCAGTATCTGGATACTGACTCTTTAAAAGCATTCGGACAAACTTAACAATCTGACTCGTCTCAACAAGCTGTCTATTGATAAAACCTTCCATCTGCCTATCAGTAACAACAGGGCGCGTGAGATTATTATATTTTTTATCACCAATCAACTTAACACGATGAAGTTCATGCCAAAAACCAGCCATTTTACGTCTAACATCTGCATCCAATAAGAGAGAGTCTCCCTTACGCTGATTTTCATCGGAAAGAACCAGGACAGTATTCTCAAAACTGTCATCCTTGATATAAGACTGAGGCAAAACATGATCAATTTGGCAATACGTGTTATCAGCAATTAGATTAATATCTATTGCCTTGCCAGAGTACATGGACTTACCATTTTGCATGAAATACAAAGAGAGTCGCTTACTTAGCTGTTCATCACTATGCTTATCGAGCTGTGTAAATATATCTGCATTTTTATACTCTTCTTTAAGCTCAGAAAGCATCTTTTTAATGTTTTCATTACGCCTAGTAGTGCGCTTTCCACGCTTTTTTTCATCTTCATCACGAGTAGATTCAATATAAATGTGAGCAGCGGGTTTACCTGCAATCTTTGCAATCTCTTCAACAATTCTCAAAGCCTGATTGACTGATCTACGAACTGCAGGAGAACCTGGCAGGTCTTCAACTGACTGGTCCTTTGAGAAGTACTTCTCATTATGAGCTTCAATCTCTTTATTAAATTCAAAGTTCTTGTTATGAAGAATCTGCATGAGAATTAGTGAACTACCAACATGTTCTCCATAAGGGTCACCTTCAACAAGAAGGTCCATTACAGACATCTTACGGAAATCGACTTCCGTTTTAATACCAGTAAGTAATTTCTTAGAGAGGCGCCCCCATCCCGCAAATCTATGGTCACAGAATTTCTTGATTTGTGCAGCGGTGAGCACGTCACCATAGTTCTTAGTAGTTTCTTCCTTAAGGATCTTCTTATCCTCAAAGAGAGTGTTCCATAGAATGAGCTCTTCAATCATCTGCTTTGTCTGATCAGACCACTCATCAGTACCTAAAAGCTTTTTGAAAAAATGATGGGAACTGAGTTTAGACTCAAACTTTCCTTCACCTTGACCACCTTTAACGTGTGGAAAAGTCTCGCCACGTTGTTTAAGCCAATCTTCCACTTTCTTAAACGAAACTGACTTATATCTTTCAAATAACTCTTCATAAATAGAGAGCCTGTCCTCTGCATCAAAGGGATACCATTTATCGTTATCCTGTGACCAACGAGCGCCATTTAACTCATTTAACACGCAGAACTTCTCGTACAATAAAGAACATTTAGGGAGAACCGGCTCTCCGTAAAGATACGTGCAGGTACCAGTCATACGTTTAATGAATTTAGCCGCACTGCCGCTTTTATCAATAATCTCTTCCCAATTCCAAGGATAGATTTTTTCTCCCTTTTTGCCTTCCTGACGCTCTGACCAAGCAAAACGTGGCTTGCCAAAAGCATCCAGCGCTGCACCCTTTTGGGTAAGAGGTCCTACATAGTATGGAATTCTGAAAGTCACAAGAGAATTGAGTTTGTAGCGAATCTCAGACAAAAAAGGATAAAACTTCTCTTGAGCATCGATGATTGCATTCATTTCTTCAAGATGAAGTTGAAATGGAATACTTCCGTTATCAGTGGTTTTAAGTCTTCTAAGGAACTTACCATTTGCAAACTTTATCATCATTTCTTGATAACGTGAGTCTGAGGTAGCAGCCGTCTCCTTAAATAGGTTCTCTACCTCTTTTTTGAAATCATCATACTTAGCATCTCTGGCTACATTATATTTTGTGTATCCCTTAGCTTCAGATTTATCATAATCCTTCTGATAAGGAACTTCGTATTTCTTCCCTTTGAAGAATTGGGAATATTCATCCGAACAAAATTCTTTTACAAGGTCTTTTAAGGTCCTAAGATCTTCTTTGTATCTGTTGTATTTTGCGACCATACTATAAGAGATGCTTTTACCATTTGCATCCTCAATAATATTCATCAAGATATAAGCCGAATATGCTTTTTGAAGAGCCTCGTATAAAGCCATTCCCTCATCAGGAACTGATGAAATAAATGCTTCTTTCTGCTCATCATTATCAAAAGAGAATTTAAACTTTTCAGCCTCGATCTTAAAAATAGTGTTGAAATTGGCTTCATAGCCCAAAACAGCTTTGATAAGTTCTTCTGCTATTTTCTTTTCTTCTAAAGTCAATATTTTTAGAGCCTCATCTTTCTTCTCGGCTCTTGTTAACGATGTATCTTCGAATACTTTTTCTAGCTTTTCTGGGTCAATCTCATTAATTTCAAAATCGTATGAAGCATCTGCCCATAAAACCAGAGCTTTCAACAACTCTTTAATAGCCTCTGACATGCTTGCATCTTTAGCACTTAAACTTGGATTATCTTGGTAGAGGAAGTTGCCTCTTGTCTTCACAATGTTATGGAATGCTAGATAAATTAATCTAAGGTCTTCTTGCTGGTCAGACTCTATGAGATGCTTGCGTAAATGATAAATAGTTGGATATGACTTGTAGTACATGCGCTCTGTAAAATCGGAGCTGTTAAAGAATGGGAATCGATAATTCCTGTGACCTTCTTCACGATCTTCCACCCTAAGCTTTGACTGTCTAAGGCGAATAAAGAATTCAGGATCAACTTTTGCCATCTCTTCGTCAAATAGCGACTGGAGCAAATCAAGCCTCTGTCTGCGACGATCATAACGACGGCGCTGACCCCTTTTACGACGTGTTTCAGCTGCTGTATTTGCGCTTTGAAATATCCTACTTCCCCATGTTGGCCGTTTCTTAAAATGACAGAGGTTTCCATTTTCATCAGTTACTGCCCAACCAACGGAACCGGTACCAAAATCCAGGCCAACGTCATATGAAGAAATATTTCTAAGATTCATACTTGCACTCCATTAAAAAGTGTTTTACCATCCAATTGTCTTGATTACCAGTCAGGACGTCACTGCTAAGTCAAAATAACGGCAATTGCCTTAAATGCCTTCGGGCGTCATGTAGATGACAATTTTGACTTCACTTAGCCCCTCTATGAGGGGCTTTTTTCTTGACTAGTAGTCAAAAATATTTTAACTTTCGGCAGAAGTTAGAAGCATTTCTTCAATAACAAATCTGTAAACGGTAATATTCTTATCGTAAACGTTAAGATAATCGTTCACAGAAGCTTAAAGCTGAAAATATCTATACTTACTGTTATTGCTAAATGGAATACCAGCGATCAAATGGTTTCTCATGGTAGACATGTGCTATATTGAAGCGAAAGCGCCCCGGTTAACACCAATTGGTGATAGCTGCGGCGCTTTTTATTACGCGCGAGTGTAAGTGAATCCGCGCCAACAAAAAAACGAGACCGTTTCCCGACAAGCAACTGCCCGGGCGCATCTCGTTTTTTTGTCAGGCTATGTAATCGTTAGCGCTTAGTCAAACCAGATCTTCACGACGTCGCCGTCTGCGGACGTAATATCCACAAGTGTGCCACTCTCGCCTGTCTTTGCGGCATCCATAAGTGCATCAAGATTAATGTTAGAGAGTTGCTCCTGAGTTTCTTGATTAAGATAGCTTCCGCTGACCTGAATTCCCGAATTCAGAACAAACTTTGCCAGGCCCAGAGGCACGCACATATCAACAACGTCACCATCGTCGGAGACAACGTACACGTGCAAACCGTGTTTTGCAGAGCCGTTGCCCAGTCGAACGCCCTTCTTCTTGTTATCATCTGCCTCGTCGTTCTTCTCGACTTTGACCATGCTCTTACCAAAAAGCTTACCAAAGCTGAAACCTGAAGACTGAGCAGCAATACCCTGGTTGTCCTGCTCTGTGGGCTCTTCTACGATCTCTGCGGGCTCGTCAGCTGCAACAGAAACAACCTCAGCAGCGCTCTCCTGGGCAGCAGCGTTCCCTTGGGCAGTAGCGCTCTCCTGAGAGGAAGCGCTTGCACCACTCAAAAGCTCGTCAACGGATACGCCAAGGAAGCGCGCAAGATCTGGCAACAGCGAGATGTCCGGATAGTTAATGTCGTTCTCCCACTTGCTCACCGCCTGCGGACTTACGTTCAACTCCTTTGCTAGGCGCTCCTGCGTTGCAGTTTTAGCCAAACGAAGTCGTGCAATACGACGACCAAGGGTCTCAGATGAAGTAGTCATAGTTGCTCCTTTTCTCAACTCATTATCACTGAAATGGCATGCGGGCCGCTGATTTCACTATGAGTCGTAACAATACGTTCAACAAGAACGCATCAGTTGAGTTGGGTATCGCAACGGTTTCCAGCCACTCAACAGTAGGTTGAGTTCGCAGGTAAACAATGCTTTTTGACCGAAAATTACTTGCCCTAAAATCATTCTCCCACTACCATTTAAAAAAGAAACTTTTGATGTTTAGAAAGGTCTGTCTATGGCTGGCGAGAAGAACTGGGTGTTCTGGACCAGTGGTGCGCATATTGTTTCTGGTTTTGAGCAATGCGCTACAGACGGTTTTGTTGGCGTTGACGCAGATGGCGTCGTGTACCTCTTTGATAACAATCAAAACGTCTTTGCTTCAGCCCACGCTTCAGATATTGAGGGAACAGTCGGCGGCTGGGGAGGTACCTGGCTTACCATTGACGATAAAAGATATGTTCTAGAGTTTGTGCCTCTTGCAGATAAGATTGCTCCTCGCCTGCTTATTGGAGCCATAAGCAATGTCTTTATGCAAGAGCTCCATCATGGAGACCAGGAGAAGGTCCCTCGAGAACTTCTTGAAGACTTCAAGATTGCATTTGAGAACGCCAAGTACAGGCGCTAGCTCAAACTATTTTTTGAATTATTCATATCCTTGCGGAGGTACGATCCACCGATATCGACGCCGGCGGATGAACTGCCTCCCATTTCTTGGACACAAGAAATGGGAGGCAGTGCAAAACACACCTAAGTCAGATAATCTGTCAAAAAGACGTATACATTACGCTGAAATTACCACAAACGTGCAGATTATCTTCATTTGATGTGTAATATGGCCGTAATTGAGCAGAATATCTGTCATAGGTGTGTTCCTTAGGTGCGGAATTTATCTATAGTTAAATTCTTTATATTTCTCTATTCACTTTTCAGCATATTAGATGAAGTTTATGCATAGAGATGCATATCAGGTAGTGCGACGGCCTAGCTGCCTGGCTCTCTTGATTAGAAACATGTCAATTCTTCAGCAGAACCTACCAAAGCTGCGCTATTTTGTGCGCCGGGCCTCAAAGCCGACGCTAACACGCTGCAGAATCATAATCACCCGCACAATGAACTGTCTCCCATTGCTTGGACATAAGAAATGGGAGGCAGTTCAATAGCGGGTGGTTTTGTGTTTCGCGCGTTACACGCGCTCAACAGGCTAAAGCCTCGAACAAAAAAGACTCAAGTTTTTAACCTTGAGTCTTATCAACGCTTTAACTAATTTACGAAGCCGCTAATTTACTTGACTACTTACTTAAGCACTTCTTAATTTCTTGCTTAAAAACAATGAATCGAGCAAGAAACGTAGCAGCTGCAGGAATAACCAATAGTGGTGCCACCACAAGAATACCCGCGACAGCCACTCCCTGGGCCGTAACTCTTCTACCAGGTCTTGATAGTATGCTGTTCAAAGTATCGGTCATAGTGAATACAAACGAACCATCGGTAAGCACATACGCAAGTAGCAACTCAAGCAAAAATAGAACAACAAAGACAAGCGCCATGACGTTTCCGGTCTTTTTGCAAATAGCAAGTCTCTGGTCAAATGAAAGATCATCTGCCTCGGGGACCTTCTCAAACCATTTAACTGCGCGCTGTTCTGGAGTCATTACGCGTTCTCAATCTCGTTGAGCTCTGCATCAACCAATGTTGCCCCAAGGGTATTTTTGAAATGCGCAAGCGCAAACTGATGGTTTTCAGGCGTCAGTGATGCAACCGCTGACTCAACAACCTCAATGTGATAACCCAAGTTGTAAGCGTCCACTGCCGTGTGCAACACGCAAATGTCGGTAAGAACACCAGTCAGGATAACCGTGTTAATGCCGCGCTCCCTCAGACGAATATCAAGATCAGTTCCCGAGAAGGACGAGTAGTGACGCTTGTCCATCCAGAACACATGACTATCGTCTTTGTGCTGCTGATAGAAATCATTCAGAGGGCCAAACAGGTCTCTACCACTTGTGCCAATGATATTATGGGGTGGGAAAAGCTTAGTCTCTGGATGGAAGTTGTCTTCTGGATCGTGAGCATCAATAGCAAAGAAAATATAATCGCCACGATCAAAAGCGCACTTTGTAGCCTCATAAATAGCATCTGAAATAGCCTGAGCTGGCGCACCTGCTGTCAGCTTTCCGTCATCTGCTACAAAATCATAGGTGTAATCAATCGAAATCAAAGCTTTCTTCATGTTTGGTCACGCTTCTTTCTTGAGTTTAAAAGAGCAGTCAGTAAAAGAATAGACGCCACTCATTGTACAGGTGACGTCTCTGTATTCCACGTTCAACACGTAAATGTTTTATGTGTACGTACTTGTCTCATTATCAAAGGCACACTTACTTCTTCTGAGAGATTATCAGGTCAACATTTTCTGACTTGGTGTCTTCCATACTCTTACCGCCTTTGATGTGGTAATACTCAACAACTGCGTCTACCTCAGTCTGATCTGCAAGAGGTTTTTTCTGATTTGCGCTATTAATTACAAATGCAAAGACCCTCTCGCCACGCTCAAGATAGTTAGAGTCGTAAGCCCATACAGAATTCTCAGAATTATCTAACTTAAAGGTGCAATTTACCCAGTTTTCAGATCTATTGATAATCTCAAAAACGTAACCTTCAGAGTAACCATCTGGGGATTTAGCAATACCAACATATCTGACATAAAGATCGTCATTATCGATAAGTACCTTGTCCACCTCGGTCTTTAGCTTAAAGCGCATCTTATCTTCGCCCTTAGTAGAAGAGAAGTTATACGCAATGGTACCCTTGTCAGCCATTGCGTCAAAAGGCTTGTACTTAAGGCTGGAGTAATCACCTGAGGTTTTAGTGATTTGCTTCAGAACTGCCTTGGAGCCGTCAGAACCCTCAACAGTCATCTGACCTGAGGAATCAACAGTTGCTGTGTAACTTCCAGCATTACCTGCAAGGGTGATAGTGAGCTTTCCATCGGCATCAACAGACCAGGTAAAGGGCTTCTGAGCACCAAAACGGATGAAATTACCCGTGCCGTCATCAGCAAAGTCATAGCCATAAATTGACTTCATGGATTCTACTGCCGTTGGGTAAACGCTCTCGGGGATATCTCCCTGGCTAGGATCACTAATAGACTTTGCTTCCCAAACGCCCACAAATGGAGCACGTGCAGCCTTCTTCTCTTCTGCTTCCTTCTGAGCTGCAATTTCTTCAGCCGAGGGCCCACCAATGTTAGGAGTACAAGCCGTAAACATAATGCTTGTAGAAAGCACAAGTGTAAGTACAAGCATAAAAAGTAGTCTACGCTGTTTCATGAAAGTCCCTCCAACACCAAAGCTCTCTAGATTGATGATGTCCTTTCTTGGCGACACTTTTTTGACGAAGTTCAGTCTGCTCAATCTAGGTATCGTCTGAGTGCATTACTTATTCTGCGAAACCGTCAGATCAAACTGCTCGGTCTTCTCGTCTTCAAGACTGCTTCCATCTGCAACATGGGAATACTTAAAAGTTCCCTGAGATTCAGAAAGCTTAGCCAGAGGTACATCTGCTTTGGAGCTATCAACTACAAACTCATAGAATCTCTCACCAGGCTCAAGAACATTAAGAGCTGTTCCAAACACAGTGGAATCCGAATTATCCAGCCTAAAGTCATATGAGGCCGTCTTATCGGACTTGTTGATTACCTCAAAAACATAACCTTCGGTTTGACCGCTTGGTGTTGTGGCGATTCCAACATATCTGACGTACATGTCGTCATTATCAACAACAACCCTGTTGACCTCGGTAACTACCTTAAAATTCATATAGAAGTCATCATGGGAGGAATAATTTCCTCCAATAGTTCCCTTACCCGTAAGCGCATCAAATGGAGCATATTTAAGAGAAGAGTAATCACCTGAGGTTTTAGTTACTTGGGTAAGCACTGCCTTGGAACCGTCAGAGCCCTCAATGGTCATCTGGCCTGAGGAATCAACGGTTGCTGTATAGCTTCCGGCGTTGCCAGCAAGGGTGATGGTAATCTTGCCATCGGCATCAGCGGTCCAGGTAAAGGGCTTCTGAGCACCGAAACGGACGAATAGTCCAGTGCCGTCATCGGAAAAGTCATAGCCGTAAATGGCCTGGAATGTGTCTCTTGCTGTTGGATAGACACTCTCGGGAATCTCGCCCTTCTTTGGATCACTAATAGACTTTGCTTCCCAAACGCCCACAAACGGAGCAAGAGCAGCCTTCTTCTCTTCTGCTTCCCTCTGAGCTGCAATTTCTTCAGCCGAAGGCCCACCAATGTTAGGAGTGCAAGCTGTAAACATAACACCAGCACAGAGCGCCAAGATGAGCGCAAGAACTGGCAGTATTTTACGTTTTTTCATCAAGTATCCTTTCAGTGATAGTGAGCACGCTGAAGATATGCGTTCTTTTGTTACTCAGACTTAGGAGGGATATTTAGATCAAGCTGTACTTTCTCCCTTTCCGAAACAGGTGTATAGGTTGTTCCGTTATTGTAACCAATAGAAACCTGGGCTTTTGGATTGGAAAGTGCCACAAGAGATCCAGGTGTCTGCGAGACATTAGGAACAAACAAATAGAACTTCTCACCAGGTTGTAAGGAGGCTTGACCAAAAGCATTCAGAGGACCAATTCTGTCTCCAAGAGAGAACTCTCCGTAAAATGAGTCAGGACACTTGTTGATAATCTCAAATACGTAACCTTCTTGAGAGCTTCCTGGTACCTGAGCGATAGCATACAGATTCATATACAGCTTATCTGTATCGATAAGAACTTTATTGACCTCTCGAGTTATTTCAAAATTCTTAAACTTGAGATCGTCATACCTAACCATGGTTGGTAGGGTACCTTTATTGGTAAGTTGGTCAAATGGCTGATAGGTAGCACTTGCATAGTCTCCAGCAGTAGTTGAAATCTGCTTAAGCTCGGCGTCAGTCTCATCGTCGCCTGTGCCCTTGAGCCTTAACCTGCCAGTCTCAGCGTCAATCTGTCCCGTAAAAGATCCCGCAGTTCCCTCAAGGGTAACTGTAATCTTTCCTTCTGCATCAACAGTCCAGGTAAAAGGCTTCATTATGCCAAAGCGAGTAAACAAGCCAGTTCCATCCTCAGCAAAGCTGAAAGCATAAATTGCATGGAACTGTTCTTTATAATCGTCGTAGGCTTCTCCCTCCCTCAGGTTTCCTAGTCCGGGTTCAAAGATGTCATAAGCTTCCCAAACACCTACGATCTGACCAGCAGACTTTTTGTTTCCTGCGGGACTGTTATCCCCTGATGAGCATGCACTAAGCACTGCACTTACGGAAAGCACCAGTGCGAGCAGACATCCTAACAGCATTTGACGCTTTTTCATTAAACTTCCTTCCATACGTGCAGCGATATAAAACTAACTCTTAACTGTTACTTGCTCTGCCCAGTAGGCAAATCAAATGTCACGGTTTTCTCGTCATTATGAAGGGCGCCATTGCTAGAGTGGTCATACTCAAGAGTGCCTTTTACATCTGTGACTTCAGAAAGTGACTTATCTCTACGTTGGTTATTAAGAACATACTCATAGACTCTCTCACCTGGCTCTAACACGTTAAATCCATAAGCCCAATAGCCATCGGTTGGATCTTGAATAGTAAATTGATAGCCGGTTGTATAAGGAGTTCTATTAATAACCTCAAAGACATAGCCTTCAAAACCCTTGAGGTCTTTAAGGGAAGCGATGCCAATAAGCCTTACATAGAGCTCATCGGTATCAACAATGACCTGATCAAGCTCAGTGGTGATATTAAAGCGTAGTTTATTTTCATGCGATGACTTGTTTTTAGAAATATTGCCTGTTCCTGTTAGTGGATTAAATGGCTCATACCTAATATGAGAATAATCACCTGAGGTCTTGCTTACCTGAGTAAGGATAGCTTTTGAACCGTCAGAGCCCTCAACGGTCATCTGGCCTGAGGAATCAACAGTTGCTGTATAGCTTCCAGCATTACCTGCAAGGGTAATAGTAAGCTTTCCATCGGCATCAACAGTCCAAGTAAATGGCTTCTGTGCACCGAAGCGAACAAACAGACCAGTACCATCGTCAGAGAAGTCATAGCCATAAATTGCTAGATAAACATCTCTAACATCCTTGTACATATCTTCGGTGACTGTACCATTTTTTTCATCTTCAATTGACTTGGCTTCCCAAACACCAACGTATGGAGCCATGGCAGCTTTTTTCTCTTCTGCTTCCTTCTGAGCGGCAATCTCTTCAGGTGATGGTAAACCAAAAATATTAGGGCTACACGCAGTAAATACAACACCTGATGAAAGCGCAAGTACCAGTGCACAAGTCAGTACTAGTTGACGTCTTTTCATTAAGCATCCTTTCAGTGGGAGCAGTGCCAAATTAAAAAATTTAAGCCTCTACTATCCAATATGTTACAATAAATCTCTCAAATAGGATAATTATTTATATCCTGAATAGTTCTACCAGCTAAAAGGAGGACGCTTTATGTCACTTCCAACTCCACCAGAAACACCACAAAAACCCGCTCAAAAACAAGAAACTCTAAGCAACGTTTATCTTTACGATAAAAACGACACCTCCCCAATTCCTCTTACTTACGATGTAATTGATTTTGGTAAACCTCAGGGAGCTGCTAGCCCTCTTGTTGGTTGGGCAGCCGGTGCGTTTTTTGCTGTTGGCGGCCTCTGGAATTTCTTTAATTTAAATGGTGAGGGCACCATTTTTGCAGGAATTCTTTTGTGCGCCATTGGTGGCTTACTTATTGCAGCTGGTTTCTTTATGAATGGCTATAGCATTATTGCTAATGCAAACGGATTTAGGTCTGGAACAGCCAATAGCGGAGAAGTTACCGAGTGGCCTGTTGATCGTGGTTACTTTACTGTTAAGGTCCGCCTTGGTACAAACAAGACCGCTCGTATGGCTATGAACAGCGCAACTCTAACTATTACTAGGCCAGATAACCTTCCTCTTTCTGTTCAGCAGGTTACTTTCACTGGTTCTAACACTGCTGAACTTAAGCAGCGCTGTGAAGTACAGGCTGACCGCATCTGGAACTGGGCAGTTGCAAAGGGATATATCTTTTAGAGTGTCCTAAATGCTCGTTTAACCGCAAGCCACAAATTGCTAAAAAGAACGCTCCTAGGAACTTTTAACTGCCTCCTATTTCTCGTGTCCAAGAAATGGGAGGCAGTTTATATGCGGGTGATTATGATTCTACAGCGTGTTAGCGTCGGCTTTTAGGCCTGGCGCACATAACAGTGTGGTTTTGGTAGGTTCTGCCGAAGAATCGACATGTTCCTAATCAAGGTAGCCAGGCAGCTAGACAGTCGCACTACCTGATATGCATCTCTATGCATAAACTTCATCTAATATGCTTCAAAATGAATAGAGATATATAAGAAATTTAACTATCGGGAAATTCTGTATCTACGGAACACACCTAAGTCGGATATTCTGCTCAGATGCGGGCATTTTACACACCTAATGAAGATATTCTGCATGCCTTGGCTATTTTTGGCGTCATGTATACGTCTTTTTAACAGAATATCCGACTTAGGTGTGTTTTGTTCTAGTTAAACTTTTGCTGCAGTTTACTGCTGCATCCTCTTGCGGAGGCCAAGCGCAACAAGAGTAGTGCCGGCTGCTGCGACAACACCTGCTACAGAGCTTGCATCACCTGTATTAGGCAGAACGCTCTTCTCGCGCCTTGGTGCAGGGGTTTGGACTGTATCAGAGGCGGGCG
>OKVG01000426.1_pt1 | contig 33398 bp, 22 predicted proteins | sample 1606981 | NCBI WGS metagenome assembly OKVG01 (sample SAMN03281018, study PRJEB24777) | human gut metagenome | isolation source: fecal sample PR128 from 1 month old male Malay infant, vaginal delivered... | reverse complement strand
GATATTGGTGAAAGCCTCTTTAGAAAAGAGGCCTCCACCATATACATTTACTATATTAGAATTGTGTGCCGAAGCTGAAGTGGAATTTATTTTTGTGTTTACCCACGCCATAATCAAGTTTAACTGGACCGATAGGTGTTGTAATACGAACACCAGCACCAACGCCATAGTTAAAGGATTTCTTGCCGTTATACCATGTAACATTTGGTGCATCCCATGCATCACCGATATCAGTGAACAATACGCCACTAACCTTTTTAACGATTGGGAAACGGAATTCCAATGTCGCATTGTACATATACTTACCACGGAATTGATCATCTTCGTAACCACGTAAGGAATCAGCACCACCCAATGTAAATAATTGGCTATAAGGTGCATCACCTTGGATAAAGCCACCACGTGCGCGGAATGCCAAAACGTTCTTAGCACCTAGTTTTTTATACATACGTGCTTCAGCTGTGAATTTATAGAAGTCAAAATCACCGCCTAAGCCATGACCAGCCCATTGCGCTGTGTAGGAAATACGACGACCACGTGTTGGATCATAAATATTGTCACGGGAATCGTATACCTTTTGCCATGTAATGGAGTTAATTCGGCCAAAGTTATTTTTTACGTAATTATTAGATGCAAAATTCCAATTACGACCAGTCTTTGGATCAGTATTATTCCAATCATTACCGCTTCTAGTTGGATTAGAGACATCATCTGTGTCATAACGATAACCAGAGCTATCATCGCTATCCCATTTGTAGGAATCTTTACGGGATTCTAATGTTAAGTAATCACGTGTATATTCCCCAGTTTGACGACCGAAGGAGATATTGAAACCACGAGATTTCTTGTTGTATTCTGCTACTTCATTACCATCTTCGTTGTAATCTGTGTATTCATCTTCACGGTTGAAGAAGGAGAAGCCAAGGGATGTACCTTTGCTATCGATCCAAGGTTTCAAGTAAGAGATTTGGTAGTTTTTATATTTTTTCTTACCGCCGATTTCCCAGTGAACTTTGAATTTATCACCAGTACCGCGGAAGTTGTCTTCACCAAATTCAATGATACCCATCAAGCCATCAGATTTGGAGTAACCAGCACCTAATGTAATAGTACCAGTTTTATGTTCCAAAACGTCAATTTCAATGATTACATTATTAGGATCTTGTTCACCAGGCAACATACGAACATTTACGTCGTCAAAGAAGCCTAGGTTGTATACGCGTTCTACAGAACGACGAACCAAGAACTTATTGAAAGGTTTACCTTTCTTTTGAACGAATTCACGAGTAATAACTTTGTCGCGAGTTTTCTTGTTCCCCGCAGGAATGATATCTTCTACAATACCTTCTACGATATGAACATGAAGCACACCTTGGTCATCTACGCGAATACCATCTACATGTGCCAACATATAGCCATCACGAGCATATGCTGCGTTGATACCTTGAACTTTTTGGCCTACGTATACAGAGTTAAGAACTTGACCTGGTTGAATATCCATGAACTTAGTCAATACTTCAGAAGTATAAACTGTATTGCCTTCGAAAGCTACACCTGTAGTAATTGGATTTACTGTGACAGCAAAGTCCAATTTAACCCCTTCAGGTACTGTAGTGAATACAGGGTTTACTTCAGAGAAGTAGCCAGTATTACCTAGGTTAGTTACGTCTTTAAATACACCATCAACGGACACAGCATCGCCGATTTTTTCTGTTAAGATTGGCAATAGTTGTGCTTGTTGTTCAGCTGTTACGCCAGAAATAGATAAACCAGTTATCAATTTACCTACATATGGATTAATAGACTCTGCATTTGCAGATGTAACATATTGAGCCTCTACAGTTGTAACAGCTTGAGTTTGGCCATTTTCAGCAGCCTTATCAAGGTCAGTACCACCAGTAGTTTTAGACACCATTTTTACTTGTTTATCATCTGTTTTCAAAGCAGCATTATTAACTGTAACAGTTCCATCAGAACCTTTAACTACAGTACCATCGCTAGATACAGTTGTATCACCACGAGCCGCTAAGATAGCTGCATCAGTTTCATCTTGTGTTGTTGCAGATGTAGCCGCATTAGCATTGTAAACTGCTTGTGTAGTAGTAGCATCATTAGTAGTTGCTGCACTAGTTGTTGTTGTGTTATTTAAATCTGGAGTATAGCCAGCTTGTACCTCTGCAGCAAATACACTACCTGTCCCCATGACAGCAGTCAACACGGATGCTGCAAGCATACTTTTATAGGCTTTTGGTTTAAACATAAATTCCTCCTAGAACTCATCCCCATAAAAAGTTTACATCTTGTTTTATAAAGACTAATAAATCTTTATTATTATAGCATAAAATACTGGGAATGAGTACTATATTAAACAAATTTTATGAAATTAATATGACTAGAATGTGCATACCCATGGGATTTGCACACTCTAGCCATAAACTTAGAAGCTTCTTGTCCAACGACCACCTAAATAATTGTTTCCTTGCGATGTACGCCATGCAGTGAACTTGAGGTTTCGTTTTACAGAATACTCAACACCATATTTATTTTGTTTATTATTGATACCTTGAGAATAAGTAAGCATTACCTTTGGCACAATATACTTGCCAATTTCAATGTTGTAATTACCTGCTGTTGCCCTATTAGTTGGTTCATCAGGATCAATGGAACCTGTCGTAATATTAATCCGATCTAAACCTAATGTATTTTGCAATGCATCTTGCACATAGCCAAAGGCAAACATTTGTAATCCTGCTGTAGCAACAGCATTTACATCATCACTCGTCAATGTACTACTATTTGAATCTGCCCCACGGCCAAAGGTCAACATAGAAATAATTTGTTTTCTAGACAAACTAGGATCAGACGATAAGGTCAAATCCATGTGATCTACCGTGCCTTTTACGCCGAGCATGATATTATAGTTGCTTACATTAGTTTCTGCCTCTAATTGTAAATTTGGTAAATAAGAACCGCCTACAAAGTGTGCATTCCCCTTCGTAATATTAAATACATGACTTAAGTATTTAAATGTACCAGATTTAACATCAAACTGGCCACTAGCTGTCGGATTTTGTAACGTTCCACCAAAGTGAACATCACCACCAATGAACATATTATACAAAGTACGATCATATAGGCGTACTCCCTTGCCAGCATGGACGGTAACGTCTACCCCCATATTGGTATTACCTTCACTAGTTTGTAGTGAAAGAGGAATTTTGAACTGAATATTTTCGAGATTTAAATTCCCTATTAACGTAGGTAACCCATCACGCTCAGCAATATAAAGTTCCCCATTTAATGGCCCCTTAATATACTCACTACCAATTTCTAAGCCATCCAGTTGAACTGCCGCCTTATAATTTGTGAGCTCATGACCTGACCAATTTACTTTAGCAGCTAAACCTGCAGTACCTTTCCCCATTGTAATTCGAGATTGGAAGTCCCCTTGTTGTCCAGAGAATATCAAATCCCCATCAATATTTGTAATTTCACTATACGCATCAGCAAGCTTCATTGTGCCATTTCGGACAGAAACAGTACCATAAGCCTCGGGTTGATCTATAGTCCCAGTGAGTCTAATAGCTCCTTTTAACGGACCTGTAGCATCCTTAACACGTGTCGTTACTAAAGGGATAACAGCCATGTCTGCTTCGTTAAAGTCAATCGTTACATCCATAGATTTAGCATCACTAGCTTCTAAATAACCAGATGTATAGAGTGCATCCAATGGAATTTTACCATAAATACTAAGTTTATAACCGCTCTTTGCACCTTGAATGCGTTGAATGTGAATAACATGATCTTGCATTGTAGCTAATGCAAATCCTTCATCAATACCAATTCCATTGAAAGAACCAGATTCTACCGCACCAGAAAGTTCAACCTTTGGATTTTTAGTTTCACCAGTAACATTCACAACACCGGTCACCCAACCTGTAGCTTGAATATCCTTACCCACAAGTGGTAAGAATGGTACTATGTCAACATCTTTTAAAGCAACTTGTAAGTCAGCTTCGCCATCTAGATCCAATGTACCACCCATGGCAATGAGCCCTTCATCAACAGGTAGTTTTAAGGTAGTAATTTTAAACTTCCGATTAGCTAAGCTAGCATCAATCGTTGCATCACCGACAACCTTGTCATCAATACTAACTTCATTAATTTTACCGTTAACAGTAACACTTGGATTATCCTTTGTACCACCAATTTCAACGGAACCGTTTAATTTACCATCAAGATGCTCATTTTCACGATTTAACAGTGCTAATAGATTCTTGACACTACCATTAGTAACATCTAAAACACCAAATAGTTGTTTACTATCGTCGAGCTTCATGCCGCCTTTAGCAACATAACGACCACCATTTGATTCAGCAAAAGAAAAGTCTTGTACATTCACAACTGATGTATCTGCATAGACATGACCATGCAGACCTGTCAACAATTGGCCATTGATGGATAAAGCATCAGATAAAATATATCCATTAAACTGAGGATTATCCATAGACCCTGTTATAATACCACGGCCATCTAATAAACCATCTACCTTATAGTCAGTATTGATGAGCAGTCTGCCCATATCAATTTTTTTACCTTCGAAATCAATATTAATAGCATCTTTTGATACAGTACCGCCACCAGTAATAGTTGCACCGTAACCTTCGATATCAAAGCGATATAATTCTAATGTTTCATTTTTATAGTTGTATTTGGCAAAAGCATTAGTAATAAGCTTGCCATAGGCAGACCCATCCCATAAATGAGCTCGCCCTTCTACAATCGGACTAGCAATAGTCCCTGTTATATGGTTGTCAGTTTCAAACCAACCTGTAATAGGAATATCTGTTACAGGACGAATTAAATTTTCAATACGTACAGCACGAGCTTTAGCATTTAAATCTAATGCATCAGTATTGATATTATACCAACCAGTAACATCATAACCGCCACTACCATCACCAATATGACCATTTGTAATCGTCAAAACATGGTTATCAAGGGTAATATCACTATGAATATCATTAAAATGAGCACCCTTATAGAGAACCTCTTGTCCCCATACTGTTCCAGTCACATTAGGGTTATCTAAGGCTCCTTTTACATTAATAGAAGTGCTAAGTGTGCCAGCTACATCTTCACCTATGATCGGACTAAGTGATGTCAATGGTAAGTCATTACCAGAAACTGTGGCATCCACTTGACCATTTTGAATAGAACCATATCCACTAAAGGAACCAGTTCCCATATTTCCTACCATAGTTATATTGGTAAGATTATCACTATGAGTCAAATTCGCGTTTACAGAGTCTAGAACTACACCACGTACACCAATCTGACGACCTTGAACCGCCCCCACAAGATCTGTAAGTTGATTATTCTTCCCTAAAACGTGTATTTCTCCATCAACGGTGCCAGTAATAGGCATGGTTAAATCTTTTGTAAAAGCATCCAACGACAAAGAATTTACATTGGCAATAGCGTCAAAATCACCAGTATCTACGACGTATTGACCTTTAACTTTAGCATTACCAGCACCAATAGACAATTGGGAATCATCGATACGAACTAATCCATTATCGTATACTACATTTCCTTGAACTCGGTCCACATGATACCCTTTATAAGAAATGCCATCGCTACCTATTGTTGCATCTACTCGAGGCGCTACAGTGGTTCCGCCAATATGCGCACGACCGCCAACAATACCAGTAGCCCCAACATCGGTAATGGCTTCTAAATTCACCTTATCAGCTACAACATTAAGATTTAAATACTCGTCCTCTTTTCCCAATGTAATGAGACCATTAAGCTTTGCTACTTGATCATTAATATGCCAAGAGCTATGACTAATAACAATTTGGTCGTGATTCAACATAATACGACCTTCACCATCAGTAATAGTATAAAGCGTATTTCCCCGTTTATAAGTACCCGTTAAGCCTTTAAAGCCTACATTGCCACTCATAACATATTGGCCATCTTTACTTTTAACATTAAGATGTAAATCTTGTAATTTCCCACCCGTTACAGATAAATCTTTACGAAGTGGTACAAAACTCATGATACCAGCCGTATCAATTTCATCGGCTTGTATAAAGACATCAAAATTAGACAAATCATCCATATCTATTTTGCCATTTACAAGGACAGATGAACCATCTACATCAGCATTAAAAGCCCCTTTGGACATACCACTCATATTAAGAGCAACGGTGCCATCAAGGTTTTCAACATTGCGTTTAATGCCATCTTTAGTTCGCAGCGCTATATGGCCATTATTAATGGTAATATCACCATCAAAACTGCCCGATTTATTCGGATCAGATGGTTTAAGTAACTTTTCTATACTCCAAGTTCCATCGTTCAATTGCCATATGTGAAGATCAGGTGCATCCACGGTAACACTGGATATAGCTGTTGCCCCTGATGTATTACCTCCAATTATGCTTGGCAATGCAGATAGTTTAACCCCCACTGCTACATCTTGTGCAGTTCCTACTAAGTGTCCATCTCGATCTTTAATCACCACATCGGATAGAACTACATCGCCATTCCAATTGATACGAAGAGAATCATAGTCCACAGATCCGTTTATGGCATTATTTACTTGTTCTTTAACCATAGGAGCCACATAGGTCCGAGCTATAGGATTGATGCTAGCACCAACACCACATAATCCTAAAATTGCAGCCCCTATGAGACACCACTTTTTACGGGTCATAATGATCTCCCATACACATTATGAATAATATAAATATATATACTAATATTACCACAGACAAAGTAATAACTATAGCATTTTCAAGATAACTTTTATAAAACTAATATATTTTTTACTAATCAGTTTCTATAATAACCACATATAGAATCATTATGAACACTACCATACCAAATTAATGAGAATATATAATGAATTTATATGATAAATTTTTACAAAAAAAAGACGACCTAAGTCGTCTTTTTTATATTATTGATTGCCACCTAGTTGTGCTAACTGTTCAGCTGCACCACTGTTTGCAATAATTTGTGCACCTTGTCCAACTGGAGTATTCAAAGGAACACCTGTCAATTGTTCAAGCGCAGCAATACTAATATTGTAATTATAAAGTGCTTGTACATAATTATTACGAGCATCTGTTAATTTAGTTTCAGCATCGAGTACATCAAGGTTTGTACCAACACCTGCACGATAACGAAGTGTAGCAATGCGGAAGCTTTCTTGACCTTGAGCGACTGCAGTTTGAGTGCTTTGGATTGTTTGCTCTGCAGAACGCAAGTTCAAGTATGCTTTTTGTACGGCTAATAACACAGCATCAACAGTAGCTAAATTAGCTTCTTTAGCTTGTTCAAGTTGTGCATTTGCTTTTTTAATAGCATTTTGTGTAGCACCGCCGTCCCATAAACTCCAGGATGCAGTAGCACCTACACTCCAAGATTTTGTACTTGTTCCAAAGTAACCATCTGGATCAGCATAGCCACGACCTGCTTTTACTGCCACAGTTGGTAAATAACCAGATTTAGCAGATTTTACAGCTTCTTCTGCAGATTTTACATCAAGGGCAGATTTTACAAGGGCGGAACGATGAAGTAGAGCATACGCCTTAGCTTGTTCCAATGTAACATTGTAAGGTTTATATTGTAAGTCATGTTCTGCCGTATTAATAGCTGTTTGTACAGGATATGCAATGACTTGATTTAAACTTGCTTCTGCTAAATTTGCAGCATTTTGAGCTTTAACAAGGCTCGTTTCAGAGTCAGCAAGATTTGTTTTAGCAGCCAACACATCAGAACTAGCTACCAAGCCAACATTATATTGAGCTTGCACATTTGTTACATGACCTTGGTAATCTTTAACAGCTTGTTGAGCCACATCAACAAGATTACGGTTCATAATCAATGTATAGTAGCCACTAATAGCATCATATTTTGCTTGTTGCAATGCTTCTTCATAACTAGCCCCAGTACCTTCACGGGTATAACGTGCAGAATCAATATTTGCATCAAGTTGAGGATTAAATACATACGCACTAATGGAGAAGTCATGGTTACCACGCTTGCTGCGTCCAGTATCTCCGCCTGTTTTTTGAGCAGACCACTCATAGCTAACTCTAGGGTTCTTACCTGCTGCTACTTGGCTAACTGCAGATTTAGCAGCTTCATAACCCCATTTAGTTTGTTTTGCAGTGCGGTTATTCGCTAATGCTAACTCAATCGTACGAGACTCATCAAGGTCCAATTTGCTCTCATAAGTTTTGCTATCTTGCACAGATTTTTCAGCTAATTGCTTTTGTGTTAATTGAATGGCTTCTTTCTGATATTTACTTAATTGATCTCCATTATTAACGGAAGTTGTAACTACATCAGCAGCCATTGCACCTGTAGTAGCTAAGGAGAGCATTACACCTAAGGATAAAACCTTTTTATTCATAATATGTACCTCCATACTCACCTAAAGTGAATGTATTAGTCTTTAAAATACTTGTTTGATACCAAAGTAGGTACCACCATTCGTGGAACCGAACGGTCTGGTCATTTGAATAACCCCATAAGTATCTTTATGTAAACGTATATCACTACGAATACGATATTTGCGATTGTTAAGGTCATATACCGCTGCGGATAATGAAACTGGACCACGTAAATTATAGTCAACGCCAAGTCCTAATTCACTTTCAAAAATACCGCCCCGTACTAGCCATTTAGAGCTAATGAATCGACCTGCATTTAAATCGAATTTAGTGCCATCGCCGATATTGGAAAGGCCAAGCTCAGCCATACCTTTATCATTATAAGCACGAACACGACCATTGATGCGGAATTCATCATCTGTTGTGTTATATAACAAATCTACAGAAGGCTCAACTTTAGTAGATGACTTTTTTTCAACATTATTTCCATCTACTACATTTCCACTTGCATCAGTTTGATATGCTTTACCACCCATCAATTTGTTGATGCGAGCTGAAATCTGTGCCGTATTATGTAATGTTTCCTTAATATTTTCCTGTGCTTTAGGATCAGTTACAGTAGACTCCATAGAACGAGCCATATTATCTACACGATCCGTAGTTTGTTTTAAGTTAGTCAAAATAGCACGCATATCATTGCCTGCATTACCATCTGCATTAAATTGTTGAGCAGCTTGATTTAGCTGTGCCGTTACATCAGCCATATTTTGTGTAATCGCTACAGCATTATCAGCCATCGTCGCAGTAGATTGCAAGGAATGTTTAAGTGCATTTTGCGTTGCTGGATCACCAATAATATTATTGATAGATTGCAACATTTTTTCGGTGCCATCCATTAACTTTTGAGCACTTTGCATCGCTTTATCCATAGCGTCTGCACCTTCGCCCTTAACAGAGTCACCATCTTGTAAAAACACCTTAGATTGACCTGGTGAAATTTGAATAAATTTATCACCTAAAAAACCATCTGATCCCAATGTGAACGTAGAATCACTTGGAATTTGTGTTTTTTCATCAAGCTTCATTTTTACTACAACACCATGCGGAGTAATCTCGATATCAGAGACATTACCGATGGCCACACCTGAATATTTAACTTGATTGCCATTTTTTAGGCCATTAACTTGAGCAAAATCGCCAGTAATCGTCATTTGTGGCTTAGCCCATATATCAATGCGACCTACAAAAAGTATTCCCGCAATAAATAGAGCTATACCTATTATTGTGAAAGCCCCTACCTTGGCCTCCGTCGTCCACTTCATTACACATCTCCCATCGCAGATACATTAATTGGTTCTGCTTCACCATGAATAAACTGTTGTACCTTTTTATTTGTAGAATTCTTAAAGTCTATTGTATCAGAAATTTCCACAAATTTCCCCTTATCAAGTAAAGCTATGCGATTTGCCACGTAAAACGCGGATTGCATATCATGTGTTACTACAATAGAAGTACAACCAAGCCGTTGTTGCATCCCCTTAATTAGCATACTAATCGTACCAGATGTAATAGGATCCAAGCCGGATGAAGGTTCATCATAGAGGATTAAGCTTGGGTCTAGCGCTATGGCGCGAGCTAAGCTAACGCGCTTTTTCATACCGCCTGACAATTCGTTAGGCATATAGGATTCATACCCTTTCAAACCGACCCAATCTAGTCGCTCTGCTACAATGCGTCGTATCTCATCGTCGCCTAAGTCCGTATGTTGACGTAAGCCAAAGGCCACGTTTTCGCCTACCGACATAGAATCAAACAGAGCAGAGTATTGGAATACCATCCCCATTTTTCTTCGTACTGTATTAAATTCATCTTCAGATAATGTTGTAATATCTGTGCCATCTACAATAATCTGTCCCGATGTAGGGCGCTGCAAGCCAATTAATAATCGAAGCAATGTACTTTTACCACTGCCACTACCACCTAATATAACCAACGTCTCCCCATCATTGATAGTAAGATTAATGGAGTCTAAAATCACACGTGACTCATAGGCAACTACAACATCGCGTAGTTCTATCATAAATCCCTCTAGCGTATCTACTAATATAACAAGGTAGATAAAAAGTAATTTAATACAAATACTAAAATAATACTAGTTACTACAGAACTAGTTGTGGAAAAGCCTACGGCTTCTGCGCCCATTTTAGTTTCCATCCCCTTATAGGAGCCTACCAATGCAATAACAGCACCAAACACACTGGACTTAACTAAGCCTAATGTGAAGTCTGAAATAGTAGAAAACATTTGAATAGAATCTAAATAGGTACTTGGCGCTAAACCCTTAATTGCAGTAGCCACAAAGTAACCACCTGCAATGCCAATTACTACACCATAAAACGCCAATATAGGCACCATAATCATACATGCTACTACACGAGGTACCACAAGATAACCAATAGGATCGACAGCCATAACACGAAGCGCATCGATTTGTTCGGTTACCTTCATTGTACCAATTTCAGCCGTGATGGCAGCGCCAACACGGCCAGCTAGTACTACCCCTACTAAGATGGGACCTAATTCACGTCCCATAGCAACAGCCATAAGACCACCTACAGTGCTTTGTGCACCATATGTAATCAATACATCTGTAATCTGTAAGGTCATAACTGCACCAGCAAAGAGTAACGTTAAACTGATAATCGGCAACGAATCTACGCCTAAGTGAGCCATCTGCTGAAACACATGCCACAGATTAATCATTTTCAGTTGTCTAATTGTGTGCCACACCAATAATGTAGCACTCCCCATCTGTGATAGGCCGTTCATTACAGCTCGTCCTATCGATTCTAGCCAATTCAACAGTTTAGCCCTTTCCCCTTACATTTTCAGCTTATTCAGCTGCATTAGTATCATTTACTTTAGATTCATCCTTTTTATCAGGTGTTTTTTGGTCTTGTTTATCAGATTTTTTCACATCTTGTTTATCAGACTTTTTCACATCTTTTTTACTGGATTTATCCTTTTTGGATTGGTCTTCCAATTCTAATTTATGTTCCATCTTGCTTTGATTTTTAACTTCTTTTACACGTTTAGCTAATGCTTTATCGCGATCGGCTGGTTTCATAACATGAATTGTAAATTGACCATCACCTTGAACGATGTATTCCGTATCAATAGCAGTTTTTTCTATTTGATTATCATCGTCCTTACTAGAACTCAAATCTTCTTGACCTGTTTTTTTCTTTACATCCCCTGGCATAGGTTTTGATTCCACATCTTTAAGTTTAGCTTTTTTAACAGATTGGGAACCATCTTCATCAACAAGACTAATGCCATCTTCTAAAAACTCTACAACGATTTGATTATTTGTATCAGTCTTTTGAATTTCATCGTAAAGTTCATTAAAATCTTTATGAACTTTTAAGCGACGTAAAATTTCATCAGTTAAATTATATTTTTGCTTTTCTAATACATAAGGTAATGGGATTTCACCGCCCCCACGCACCTCTAAGGTATACTTGCCAACAGCTTGATCCTCAGGAACCTTAAAGAAGATTTGTTTAACGACCTTCTCACCGCGGAACGGCTCCAACGTTACATCTACAACGATTGTATCACCAGGGGAAACAATGGTTGAAGATGCAGAGGCATCAACAAGCTTAGCTGTTTTCTTATCTTGTGTCACCTCAGTTTCTACAGAGATGTCAGAAATTTCATAATTAATGAATCGGTTATTCATAAGAACGTCGATAACATTATAGAACTCATCAACAGCCTTCTCAGAGATAGAGTCAGAGCTATAGAACATATTAGTTCGCGTCAACGGTTTATGCTCTTTACCTCTTGGTGTGATTGTATAAGAAATGGTAGCCGTACCAGCGCCACTACGATCCAACGTTTTATTCAACATGTTATATAGAGATGTAGCCGCTAAAGTCGGTGTCATCTCACTATCTTCAATAACCTTAACAGAGCTAGTTTTATCACGCCCCATATCAAGGTCTTTCAAATGGAATCGCATAGGGATCCCTGGAGAAATCACACCAGAAACACCTGCAATACCAGCACCTCTATCTTCAGTTACAGAGCCAACTTCCTTGCCCATAGAGCCCAATTTGAAAGCAGCATCATAACTTTTAACTACTGTAAAGATGCTTGCATTATGCATGAAGTAGTTTGAGGAGCCATGTTTTAAGAATGGATGACCAAAGGCAACAATCTTTTCCCCATCTACATAGGTAACAGTACCAATGGCCCCCAGTTTTAGGTCACCATCAACTAGTAATGCTGCTACAGAACCACCGGCTTCTAGAGGTTTAGCAATTTCATCACCACTAGCACTAGCCGTATCATATGTTTCATATTTATATTGTGGCAACTTGGATTTGAAGTAATCCATGGATGCTGCATCAAAGCCATAAGCCATAAGTGGCGTGCCAAGAGGGATCAATTGTTTATCATCCCATGGTTTGGATAAGTTCTTCTCATATGGAATATTCCATAATTTCACCATATCCTCGATAGGGGTAATCATCCCAATCGTACCATCTGCAAAGCCCCAGCCATAAGCAACAGCACCAACGAGCTTACCATTTATATATACAGGACTACCACTCATGCCATGAGCGATGCCGCCTGTTTTTTCCATAACAGGACCAGAGAACTTCGCTAAAATAAGATGACCAGATGGTCCCTTATCCTTCATGACACCAAGTACCTTTACATCAAAGGTAGAAATGGTATCTCCTACAATTACAGTTTTTGCAATGCCTTCCATACCTGTAGTTACATCATTGACAGGCATGAAATCAACAGCCTGTGCAGCTGTAAGTGAAGTACAGAAGAAAAGCGCCAGTATCGCTTTTCTATACCGACGCCAAGAATGAGAAAACTTCATTCCTTCTCTCCTTTATTTACTTTCTACTGTGACAACGATTTGATCACGAGAAACGTCTGAGCCCACTGTAACATTAACCGCCGTTACAGTACCAGTTACAGTAGATTTAGCAGCAGCCATAGGGCCAGCCAATGTCTCTACAGTTACCAATGTTTGACCTTCTGTTACAGCAGAGCCAACAGAAACTGTAGAAGCAACTTTACCTGTTAATACACTTTGGTATGATACAGGGGCCGCCATTACAGAGCTAACACTTAAAATGCCTAAAGCAGCTAATGCCAACACTACTCTTTTCATAACGATCCCTCCTTTTACAAAATTAGTTATGTATTTATAGTATACTAAATTATTACTAATATTTCAAACAAAATTGTATGCAACGAATTCATTTTATAATTACAATATCCTCATAGGTCGTAGGATTTGAAGTCGCTTTATGAACGTATGTATCATTGACTACTAAATCAACACTACCTTGATTCGATAATTCAGCACCATCCACGACGCCTAGTTTGGATAATAGTTGAGCCCCTTCTTGTTGTGTAACCCCTACGGATTGAAGCCCAGCTTTATCAACAGTGAGCACCACCAAATTATGATCTTTAGTAGTTCCTATAAAACTACGAGCTTTATTATTGGTCCCATCAGCACCTACATAGTTACCATTTTTCAAAACCATAGTACCGGCTTGTAAAGCTGCTCCACCAGTGGTATTCACTTGTGCCAACTCCGGTCTATTTTGAATCGTAATCGGTGTGCCCACCTTTAATTTACGTAATGTATCCCGCGATTCTCCGTGACCAGATAACACGTATTGGTTTTCTCCAATTTTAGAATTCCCTTTTTGACCACTAACCACCTTGCCATTAGCAACAGTCACTTCGTATCCAAAGTCATTAGTCTTTGTAGATGCCCCATACGCTGATGTATATAGAGTCAAAGCATTTTCTTTACGACTTGTATTAACAGAGGTAATCAGGAATGTATCCTTCTGTGTTTTAGCCTGTAGTAAAGGTCTTTTTTCTTCAATAAAATATCCACGATTTGGTGTATATCGCAAGGTGCCACGGTTAGAAATACGCTCTAAATCAATAGTTCCATCACTTGCTACCGAATAAGGGCGATCAAAACTACTACCTTTTACCTTTGCGCCAATTATGGCAGTATGCGATTGAACTACAGATGATAAGGGTTTACCTTCCGAAACATGAGCGACCACCATAGGTGAATCATTGTCCACAGATAATGCAAAGGCCTGGATTTTGCCTTCTGATACAGTGTTATTAATCTTGCTATACGTAACAGATTTATTTACATCCTTTGTTGTTTGTTGAGCATAGCTAGAAAACAAATCAACTACAATACGCGATGGCTTCTCCAATGTAAATTCATGATGTTGTACATCCTTGTTAGCCGTCAATGTTACTTGCAAAGATCCATTAACAGGTTGTAAGCCAATGCCTTTTAAAACACCTGTTTTTGTATTATTTTGCGCTATAGGACCCGTCAATCCATTTGTAGTACCACCAAGGTTAAGTGTAAGGGCATGTGTGGACTCATTATAAGACTTAGTCCAAGATACAGGCATTTCAGATACATCCAATACAATTCGACTTGTGCCTTCGTGATTAGATACACGTACACCTGTTAAATTCCCTGCCTCAGCATAAGGTATGGTACTGCCTAGAAAACCTAAAACAGCAAAAGTCAAATATAAATATCGTTTCATATACAATTCCTCTATAGCGACAAACCATATTAATAGGTTTATATTTGCACATCAATTTTACGCAATATACTTTTACTATAGTATACATCATAAAGATGAAAATTACAAAAAGAGGGCACTAAAAAACGAAGTTACTATCTACAGTTATTCCAATCATCAATGGCCTAACTATAAATAGCAACTTCGTCAATTTACATAGTATGTCAATACAATATTTTATTGTAATTCATCCAAGGTATCACGCAATTGTGACATTTCATCAAGGGCTTTGGCGACCCCTTTAATAACAGCATATCGTGGAGACTCTACCAAATACGATGCAATACCTACAGAACGTGTAATAACACGATCCAACCCATCGATGAGAGCACCGCCACCGGTAAGAATGATGCCGTGATCATTAATAGCCGCCACAAGTTCTGGTGGCGTTTTTTCTAGAATAGATTTAATTCCTTCTAGAATATTCATCACTTGCGCCTCTAAGGCACGTTGAATCTCTAAGGAATTAACAGCAACCATCTTAGGTAATCCAGAGCTTGCATCCCGCCCTCTAACCTCTATAGTTCGCTCCTTAGCACGACGATCTACAGTACCGACAGAAATCTTAATCTTTTCAGCTGTTAAAGGTCCAATAACAAGTCGCTTCTTACGACGGATGTAACGGATAATAGATTCATTGAAGGAATCTCCCCCAATGCGAAGGGATTCACTCACCACAACGCCAGTATCACAAAGAACTGCGATATCCGTAGTACCGCCACCAACATCGACAACCATGGCCCCAACTTGATCTGCATCATTGAGCCCTGTCCCCATAGCTGCCGCCAATGGTTCCTCTATAAGGACAGTTTTCTTGGCACCAGTTCTAAGCAAAGCTTCTAAAATGGCCCGTTTTTCAACAGGTGTAATCCCAGATGGTACACATATGATAATACGCGTTTTCATCAATCTAGAAGCAGGCACGACTGAACGAATAAAATACTTTAACATAAATTCGGTCATATCATAATCCGCGATAACGCCTGCTTGAACAGGGCGAATAACGGATATGCCTTTAGGTGTACGTCCTATCATAGTACGTGCAGCTTCGCCTAAGGCGAGAATATCCCCTGTTTTGTCATCTTTCGCAATATAAGCTGGCTCATCTAAGACTAAGCCCTTACCTTTAGCGAAAATAAGAATATTCGCAGTCCCTAAGTCGATACCTAGGTCAAAGTTTAATGAACGATTTAATCGTCCCATTAAATCGCCCACCTGTTCCGGACGAACTAGGCGCTTCAAGGTCATAGCTGGTGTAGTTTTTGCAATAGCTACAGTCTCACGGTTACGACGTTCAACACGGCGCATCTTCGTCACTTTAACCATGGCCTCCCGCATATTAGAAGCTAAGTGATTCGCTTGTTTAGCTACACCTTCTGAAAGTTTCGTAGACTTACGCTTTGTTCTACGCAAAGGCTTACGAGTCGTGCTCGCCTTAGAGTTTTCAACCTTTGCAGCACCTAGGTTTTGTTGCTCGTTGTATAAAGCCGGCCCTTTTGAGCGCCGGCTTCGTTTCTTTTTATTCTGTTTTGGCTCTGTACTTTTATTCGTCAACCCGAACAATATCAGCACCTAACCTTTGCAATTTACCTACGAAATCTTCATAACCACGATCGATATGATGTAGACGACCAACTTCTGTTCTACCTTCTGCAGTCAACGCAGCACAAACAAGAGCTGCACCTGCACGCAAGTCTGTGGCATTAACTACAGCACCATGTAAGCGTGGCATACCTTCTACAATCGCTTGACGATTGTCGATATCGATATGGGCACCCATTTTGCGAAGTTCTGCAACGTGCATGAAGCGGTTTTCAAATACAGTTTCTGTTACTGTACTTGTGCCTTCAGCAATTGTAGTAAGCGCCATAAATTGAGCTTGCATATCTGTTGGGAAGCCTGGGTATGGCAATGTTTTGATATCAACAGCTTTAATGCCTTTGCCAGTGCTGATAACACGAATACCATCAATTTCTTCCTCTACAGTAACGCCAGCTTCTTTCAACTTAGCTACTACTGGTTTCAAATGTTCTGGCAATGCATTTTCTACAAATACGTCGCCACCAGCCATAGCTGCGGCAATCAAATATGTACCAGCTTCGATACGGTCAGGAATAACCGTATGAATCGCACCATGTAATTGAGGCACCCCTTCAATGCGAATTACATTGGTACCAGCACCGCGAATATTAGCGCCCATTGCATTTAAGAATGTCGCTAAATCAACGATTTCAGGTTCTTCCGCAGCATTTTCGATAACAGTTTTACCTTCCGCCATAGAAGCCGCCATAATTACATTTTCTGTAGCCCCTACACTTGGGAAATCCAAGTAAATTTGAGTACCTTTAAGGCCTTCTGGAGCATGTGCATATACATAATCTTCAGTAATTTCAATTTTAGCACCTAACGCTTCAAAAGCTTTTAGGTGAAGGTCGATAGGACGTGCACCAATTGCACAACCACCTGGCATGGAGATTTTAGCCTCCCCTTTGCGCGCCAAAAGTGGACCCATTACAAGGAAAGATGCACGCATTTTGCGTACAAGCTCATAAGGAGCTTCCGTAGCAGTTAATGTAGATGCATCGAAAATAATTTCATCATCTGCTTTATTACGAGTGATTTTAACCCCCAAAGACTCGATAACTTGGCAAATCGTACCTACATCTTCCAAATTTGGAATTTCAAGTAATTTACTAGGCGTTGATGCTAGTAAAGTACCGGCAATAATAGGGAGTACCGCATTTTTAGCACTACTAACACGTACACGGCCTTCCAACCGATTGCCACCTTGAATGATTAGCTTTTCCAACAGAATTCCTCCTACACTTTTATATCGATCATCTTGTATGAACTACAAGACGTTGTATTTATAACGTCATATACTGAATATTATTATACTATTTTTCGATATATCTCATCAAGAGACTGTGAGAAAATACTGAGAAAAAAAGCCCCTCATTTTTTTGAATAGTTCACCCCAAAATAATGATATATTTTGGGGTCCCATTCATATAGAGGGGCTTCTTATTATTTTACTTTTAAGGATTTTAACTTGTCATCCATATGCACTGTATCTAAGAAACGAACAGTACCAGTTTTAGAGCGCATTACGATAGTATGTGTACGCGCACCACCTGGGAAGTATTGAATAGCATTCAATAAGTTACCGCGAGTAATAGCAGTAGCTGCGAAGATAACATCATCTGTACGAACTAGATCATCCAATGTAAGTACTTGATTTACATCGGTAATGCCCATTTCATGACAACGACGAATTTCTTCTTCTGTTTCTGGTTTCAAGCGGGCTTGCATATCGCCACCTACACATTTCAAAGCAGCTGCAGCCAATACGCCTTCTGGTGCACCACCAGTACCAACAACCATGTGCACACCAGAACCTTCAATACAACATTCCATAGCTGGGTTAACATCACCATCAGAAATTAACATAATACGTGCACCAAGATCACGAGCTTCTTTCATCAAGCCATGATGACGCTCACGATCAAGCATAACAAGTGTAATTTCATCGACATTGCGGTTCATTTTTGCTGCTACATTTTTGATATTTTCAGTTAAAGATTTAGTAATATCGATAGCACCTGCACCACGAGGACCAACGCAAAGTTTTTCCATGTACATATCTGGTGCATGTAACAAGCCGCCTTTTTCAGCAATAGCCATAACTGCAATCGCACCATTTTGACCTTTTGCAATCAAGTTTGTGCCTTCAATAGGGTCAACTGCAATATCTACTTCTGGGCCACCAGCACCTACATGTTCACCAATGTAAAGCATAGGAGCTTCATCAATTTCACCTTCGCCGATAACAACTGTACCAGAAATACGAACAGAGTCAAATGCTTGACGCATTGCGTCTACAGCAAGACCATCCGCTGCATCCTTTTGACCGCGACCAAGTAAACGACCACTGCGTAAAGCAGCCGCTTCAACGACACGAGCAAATTCCAAAGATAATGTACGATCCATAATAGGCCTCCTTATAAGTCCTGTGTGTATTGTAATATGACTCTTACATTGAGCCGAATACTTAACTTATTGATTAGCTTGTTTCCAATCTGCCATAAATTTTTCAAGCCCTGCATCCGTCAATGGATGTTTCATAGCTTGCATAAGTACTTTGAATGGCACTGTTGCAATATGAGCACCGGCTTTAGCACATTGAATAATATGCAATGGCGTTCTCACACTAGCTGCAATAATTTCAGTTTCAATGCCATGAATAGCAAATATGTCTGCAATATCTTGAATTAATGTAAGGCCATCCATGCTAATATCATCAATGCGACCTACAAATGGACTCACATAGGTAGCACCTGCACGGGCTGCTAACAAGGCTTGATTGGCAGAGAAGATTAATGTTACATTTGTTTTAATGCCTTCTTTGCTCAACACGGCAACAGCTTTAAGACCTTCTGGAGTCATAGGCACTTTAATAACTACATTGGAGCCTAATTTTACAAGCTCATGAGCTTCAGCGATCATACCTTCTGCATCAGAAGCAATAACCTCTGCACTTACAGGACCTTCTACAAGATTTGCAATTTCAGAAATAACTTGTTTTAAATCGCGTTTAGCTTTCACGATAAGGGATGGGTTAGTAGTAACACCATCTATAAAGCCAAAAGCATACGCTTCTTTAATCTCATCAAATTCTGCGGTATCAATAAAGAACTTCATCAAATGCCCCCTCTTATTTTGCTGCCTTGATTACTTCTACGCCACCCATGTAAGGAACAAGTACCTTAGGAATTACAACAGAACCATCAGCTTGTTGGTAATTTTCCAAGATAGCTGCTACTGTACGGCCCACAGCAAGACCAGAGCCATTTAATGTATGAAGGAATTCTGGTTTACCTTTAGGTCCACGACGGAATTTAATATTTGCACGACGAGCTTGGAAATCAGTCATATTGGAGCAAGAGGAAATTTCTCTGTACTTGCCTTGAGCTGGCATCCATACCTCTACGTCATATGTTTTAGCAGAACCAAAGCCAATATCACCTGTGCAAAGTGTAATGACACGGAATGGTAATTCCAATAAACGCAATACTTCTTCTGCATTATCAGTTAACTTTTCTAATTCTGCATAAGAATCTTCAGGTTTAGCTAATTTAACCATTTCAACTTTGTTGAATTGATGTTGACGGATAAGACCACGTGTATCACGACCTGCAGAACCAGCTTCAGCACGGAAGCACGCTGTAAATGCAGTATAGTATTTAGGCAATTCTTCTTCGCTCAAGATTTCACCGCTATGATAATTAGTTAATGTAACCTCTGCTGTAGGGATCAAGAAGTATTCAGTATCCTCTACATGGTACATATCTTCAGCAAACTTAGGCAATTGGCCAGTACCTGTCAATGTCTCACGAGTTACCATATATGGAGTCATCATTTCAGTGTAGCCTTGTTTATCTACATGAAGATCAACCATGAAGTTAATAAGAGCACGTTCTAAACGAGCACCTAAACCTTTATATACAGTGAAACGAGCACCACTCATTTTACCAGCGCGATTGAAATCAAGGATATCAAGATTTTCACCTAAATCCCAATGAGCTTGTACATCAAAGTCAAATTGACGTGGTTCGCCCCATTTACGTTGTTCCACATTTTCATCTTCATCAGCACCAACAGGAACAGATGCATCGCACATATTTGGCAACATCAACGCCGCATCACGTAATTTAGCTTCTACATCGCGAATACGATTATCAAGCTCTGCAATATCATCGCCTACCTTTTTCATTTCTGCGATTTTATCATCCGCATTTTCTTTATTGCGTTTTAATTGGCTAATTTCTTCAGTTACGGAATTACGAAGAGCTTTTAACTCCTCTACTTTACCAATCAACTGACGACGTTCATCATAAGCGGATACAAAGGTTTCCAAATCGCCTTTCGTGTGACGATTATCTAAGTTTTGTTGCACTAAATCAATATTTTCACGGACAAATTTCAAGTCTAACATACTATAAACCTCATCTTCCAACTATGCTACGAACAATATATTCAATACGTTTAAGTATACCATATATTGGTGTATTTATCATTAAATTATAAGCTATCTACTAGATTTCTAATTAATTTTTATGCTATTCATCATCATCTTCTTCTAGTAAATAATCTTTAGCCATCCATTTTCGAGTGCCTGTGAAAGAAATGGTTACCCATTTTTCCGTTGGGTTCCCTCCGATTTCCTGATCAATTTCATTGCGAATCGCATCGATTTCAGCAATCGTTTGATATGGGAAGTTCTTGCGAACTAAAATATCAATTTCAATAATTCGAGTGTTGCCATATACTTGTACACTAGAAACGTAATCTTTGAAATTGTACTTTTTCATAAAGCGATCCATGATTTCTTGCACTTCATTATGCAATGAAGTTGGTGCCCATCCCAATACTTGTTTCACAGATGGGATGATAATACGGAACGCTGACGGTATCATCTGTACGGCCAATACAATAAGAACAATTGGGTCAATATACGCTGCCCAGTCAGCATATTCAGTTCCTTCTAACATGATTGCCACTACAAAACTGATTAAAATAGCTGCTTCCAGTAACGCATCAACATACCAACTCACATTATCAAATTTAATTAAGTTGGACTGTAAGCTCTTGTTAATCCGTCGTACATACAAGTAATAGATTGTATCAGCTACGGTAAAGAAGATGGCATAATAAATGGCTGGTCCAAAATCTACATGACGGCCGCCCGATATAAGATCTGTAATGCCACTAGATAGAGCGTAAATTACAATTAGTAATATAAAGAAGCCTTCTACAGCCAATACCAAAGGTTCAAACTGCCAATACCCAAATTGAAAGCGCTTACTCGTTTCACGGGCTATTAACTTGGCCGTCATGAGCATCATGATCTTAATAACAACATCGACAAAGGAAAATACGCCATCTAATAAGACTGCGCTAGATCCTGTAACAATCCCCATTATAGTGCCACTTACTGCTACAAGGGCCATTAGCCCTACGGATTGCATAAGTAACTTCTGTTCTATAGAGCGCCTTGCCCCTAATATATCCATCAAGTACCCCACTTTCTTAATTTATACATCTTTTTATTATACACCAAGGGCATTGATGCGCAACACGAGGTCAAAATAAAACAGGTAGCTTGCATGCTATACAAACTACCTGCTATGGATACTATGTAATTTTTTTATTTCCAACTTTAATACGGGTTAACTATTAACCTTGAAAACCTTGCGGATTCGGTAATACATGGCCCGCTACATAGCGCTCAACGATATGTCGATCATCACCAACATATAACCAACGCTCTAACCGCTCCTCTAAGGTGCGTTCATTCGGGTCAAATAGTGTTGTATCATCAATGATAAGGGCATCTAGGTCACAACCTTTTTCAAAGCTCCCCACCTTACCAAAGAACTTACCACCACCCTTCGTAGCCATATAGAAGGCTTCACTTAATGTGAGGGGCGCATAATTTGAATCTACTTCCACCCATTTCATTTTGGATAATCCAATGGCTTCTGTAAGAACCTTTGCCATTGATACCATATGACCACCAGAAATATCAGAGCCTAAACCAATTGGTATATTCCGTTTCATTAGCTTACGAATCGGTGCAATACCACTTGATAGGTTTACATTAGAATATGGACAATGAGATACCATAGTTTGTGTTTCAGCCATACGCTCCATTTCTACATCACTTAAATGAATGCAATGAGCCATTACCGTTGGCATCCGCCCCATTAATTTATGTTCATAATACACATCTGTATAATTTGGTGACTCCGGATGTAAAGATGCAACCCAATCGATTTCTCCGTGATTTTCAGATAAATGGGATTGTATTGGTACCTTGTACTCTTCGGCCAATTTACCTAGCCCAGACATTAACTCACTTGTACAGGATGGTACAAACCGAGGAGTAATTATAGGTTTTACTAAAGGACCAAATGAAACTGATGCTTCTACCCAGTCTTTCGTATCTACTAAGGATTGACTTGTTTCTTCAATCAAGAAATCTGGACTATTACGGTCCATATTGACCTTCCCTACATAGGCAGATAATCCAGCTTTTTGTAAAAGTTCCATCAACACTAATGTGCTCTCTTTATGGATAGTGCCGAACAATATGCTTCTAGTAGTCCCATTGCGCCATAAGTCTTGTACAAAGGCACCATATACTAGCCGTGCATAATCTAGATTACTAAACTTTGCCTCCTCAGGAAATGTATAGGTTTCTAACCAAGGTAAAAGTTCTTTATCCATCCCAAGGCCACGATTACAATACTGTGGAGCATGTGCATGTGTATCTACAAAGCCTGGAATAATGAGATTATCACCATAATCAGTAACCTCACAATCTGCATAGGCTGGTGGAATACTTTCACCACAATATACAACTACACCATCTACGGCAATGATATAGCCATGTTGAATCGATATAAATTCTGAAGGACGCGGTGTATATAAGATATTCCCTTTTAAAATAACTGTCGAATTCATATAACCTCCTCGCGTAATTAGAGCCCTAAAATGCTAAGCTCATATAACACGCTAGTTTTTTCTTTAATAGACTATGCTATATGATTCATAGTATATGCTATTTAAATAGCAAAGTGAATGATGAACGCCACAGTCATAATTTACATCTCATATTCTTTTTTCAATACATAGCCATATGCTTGTTTATGCCCATTCGATTGTTCAGTAATGTATACACCTTGTATTTCTGGCGCAAAGCCAGGCAACTGATTGATGCCTTCCTCTAAGGCTAAGAAGTAGTCACAAGCAGTCTTAGACCAACGCTCTCCAGGTTGCACGCATAATACACCAGGTGGGTACGGTAGAGCTCCTTCAAGAGCAATGCGACCTTCTGCCTCGCGTAGCGGTACTAATTCCCCCTTGTTACGTTGGAACTCAAAGTTTGCCTCCTGTGGATTCATGACATAGTCGGGGAAGTATTCATGGGAAAATAAGCGTTGTTGTAAGAGGCTTACATTTCTAGACTTATAAAAATCATGCATTTCTTGACATAGTTGACGAATACTATAACCTTTGTATGTATCTATATGACTATTGTAAATAGACGGTAACACTTCTTCCATCGGTGCATCCCGGTCTATGAGGTCTTCAAAGCGAACGAGTTCCTCCACGAGTGCATCCATCTTATGCTTAGATTCTGCTGGTGTCATAAGGAATAAGATCGTATTTAAATCACATTTTTCAGGAATGATTCGATTTTCCCGTAAATAATTAGCAAGAATATTAGCAGGAATACCAAACGCTTCATATTCTCCGGTCTCTACATTAATTCCTGGTGTAATCAACTGGAACTTACAAGGATCGATAAAATACTGCCCCTTACCATACCCTTTAAATGAATGCCACTTTGCTTCTGGTTCAAAGGCAAAATAATTTACATCTTCCGCCATGACTTGTGTATTTCCGTCTTCCCACTTTTTGCCATGCACTATCGGTGGTACTAATGGACGGAGATATTTGCATTGCTTCAACACAGCTTTACGAGCATCAATAGCAACTTCAACACACTCACGCCACAGGTTTTGTCCCAACTCACCTTCATGGATTTTAGCATTTACATCGAGAGAGGCAAATAAGGGGTAAAATGGCGAGGTTGACGCGTGCATCATAAAGGAGTTGTTAAAACGTTTATGATCTACATAACGGTCTTGCCCCTTTATATGACTATCCTTCTTATGAATTTGAGAGGTTTGAGAAAAACCTGCTTGTTGCTTATGTACCGATTGGGTTACTAAAATCCCAGGATCATTTGGACCTAACTCTAATAATAGGGGACTACAATCTTTCATCATAGGAATAAACTGTTCATATCCGACCCAAGCAGAGTCAAAGAAAATATAATCACAAAGATGACCAATTTTATCTACTACTTGACGCGCATTATAAATCGTACCATCATAGGTGCCTAATTGAATGACTGCCAGCCGAATAGGACGTTTAGCCTTTGCTTTTTCAGGAGATTTTTCACTGATGAGTTGGCGAATGTAACTTTCATCAAAGCAATGATCTAAAATACCGCCAATGGACCCAAAAGGATTGCGCGCTGTCTCAAGATATATAGGGGTAGCACCAGACATAACAAGACCACCATGGCAGATGGATTTATGATTATTCCGATCATATAAGATAATATCGCCCGGTGTTAACAGAGCATTAAGTACTACCTTATTCGCTGAAGATGTACCATTTAACACAAAATAGGTCTTGTCAGCATTATAGACTTTCGCAGCATGCGCTTGCGCATCATAAGCATAACCTTCATGAATTAAAAGATCTCCTAATTTTACATCTGCATTACAAAGGTCCGCTCTAAATATATTCTCCCCAAAGAAATTGTAAAAGGCGCGACCTGTAGGATGTTTATAGAAGAACTGACCACCTTAATGTCCAGGGCAATCAAATTGCGAATTTTGATCGCCTACATAATCAGATAAAGCCTTGAAAAATGGTGGTAAAATAGAGTCTTCATAGCTTGCTACAAGCTTTTCTATCTCTGATTTACAGTCGTCCATATTTGTAGAGGAAAACTTTATAATAGATGTAATGCGGTCCTTATAACAAGATAAATCCTTAGATCCATCAAATCTTAGGACAATAACAGGTATACCAAAGGTATGAATTTGATTATTATTGATAAGTTCTAAGTCACAATCACCAATGACAACAGCACCAACATCTATAAAATCTGTATCACAAACAGGAACACATATACGACCCTCTAAAGAGCCAATTTTGGATTGTACGGAATCAAATAAAGCAACCTTTAAATGTTTCACAGCCTCCTCCTTTCGTAACTATGAATCACACTCGATATATACATCAACACATATGGAATAAAACATAGTATAAAAACATATAACAAATAAAAAGACTCCCTACTCAAAGAATAGGGAGCCTTTTAGTTTTAGATTATTCAGCTGCTTCTTCTTCAGCTTCAATATGCTTAGGAGCTTCTGGTTTCATCAATGGGAACAATAATACATCGCGGATGGATGCAGAGTCTGTTAAGAACATAACTAGACGGTCAATACCAACACCTAAACCAGCTGTTGGAGGTAAACCGTATTCAAGAGCTGTAACGAAGTCTTCATCCATACGGTGAGCTTCATCATCACCTGCTTCACGTTCTTTCAATTGATCCAAGAAACGTTGTTTTTGGTCGATTGGGTCATTTAACTCGGAGAAGCCATTTGCCAATTCACGGCCATAAATGAATGCTTCAAAACGTTCTGTAGCCAATGGATTTTCACGACTTGCTTTAGCAAGTGGAGAAATTTCTTTTGGATGACCATATACGATAGTTGGTTGAATCAAGTTTTCTTCTACATAATCTTCGAAGCAAAGATTTAAGATTTTACCAATACCATCATTTTCTGTGTATTCTACATTTAAGCGATCCGCAATAGCGCGAGCTTCTTCTACAGTAGTAACTGCATCAAAGTCTTCACCAGTGTATTTTTTTACACCTTCAGCCATTGTGATACGATTCCAAGGCGGAGTCAAATTAATTTCAGTACCTTGGTATGTAATTTCTTGTGTACCTAGAACTTCTTGAGCACAGTAGGACACAAGATTTTCTGTTAAGCGAATTGCATCTTCTACATCGCCATAAGCTTGGTAGGATTCAATAGTTGTGAATTCTGGATTATGACGGTTGTCGATACCTTCGTTACGGAAACAACGGTTCATTTCGAATACGCGGTCCATACCACCAACAATCAAGCGTTTGAGGTACAATTCAGGCGCGATACGCATATAAATATCGATATCAAGCGCATTGTGGTGAGTGATGAATGGACGAGCAGCAGCACCACCAGGGATAGCATGCATCATTGGTGTTTCTACTTCCATAAAGCCATCACGCATCATGTATTCGCGAATTTTAGCAACGATTTGGGAGCGTTTTACAAATGTATCACGCACTTCAGGATTTACAATTAAATCAACATAACGTTGACGGTAACGAAGTTCTGTATCCTTTAAACCATGCCATTTTTCTGGTAATGGACGTAAAGATTTGGATAACAAAGTTAATTTGTTAACTTTAATTGTAACTTCCCCTGTATGAGTTTTAAATACGTGACCTTCAACACCGATAATATCACCGATATCAAGCATTTTTACGTATTTATAAGCATCTTCACCCAATACATCTTTGCGGAAATATACTTGAATATCGCCGGATTTATCACGCATATTCGCAAATGCTGTTTTACCATGGGAACGGATTGTCATCAAACGGCCTGCAATAACTACAGGTTGACCGTCGTATTTCAAGAAGAAGTCATCTTTAATGTCTTTTGCATTATCTTTTACAACAAAACGTTGACCAAATGGATAGATACCATCCGCTTCGTATTCAGCCAATTTGTCGCGGCGAATTTGCATTTGCTCATTCAGCTCTTCTTGTACATTTTTAATTTCTTCACTCATGTTATCGCCTCTTCGTCAGTAAATGTAAATTATTGGATTGCTAACACTTTGAATGTAACAGGACCATCTGGTGTGGAAACTTCTACTTCATCACCTTTACGTTTGCCCAAAATAGCTTTACCTACAGGAGATTCGTTAGAGATACGATTGTTAAATGGATCCGCTTCAGAGGAACCAACGATAACATATTCTAATTCATCATTGTACATTGTATCTAATACAGTTACTTTGCTACCTACGGATACAACATCACCTTTTACGGATTCGTCGATGATTTTCGCAGTGTTAATTTTATTTTCAAGCTCTACAATATGACCTTCGATGAAAGCTTGTTCATTTTTTGCATCATCATATTCAGAGTTTTCACTGATATCGCCATATTCAATAGCAGTCTTAATACGTTCAGACACTTCAATACGACGTACAGATTTATAATACGTTAATTCTTCTTCTAATTTCTTTAAACCTTCGGCGGTAAGTAATGTTTCTTTTACGTCTGCCATGGGTACCCCACTCTTTCTACATATAAATTAAATAAGAAAAAAGTGCCATAGTAAGATGACACCTTATCTTTTATTTCTAAATTATCTCAACCATTATATAAAAATACTGTACATTTGTCAATCTGACTACATTTCAGCCAGTATTTTACGATATGATTCTAGCTCATTATGAAAGCTTGTTACGGTATGAATTGTATTCACACGATTGCGCCAATATGCTGATTCAGGAAGCCCCTTCATATACCAGCCTGCATGAGTTCGTATTTCCTTAACGGCCATACTCTCACCCTTGTATTGACACAATAGATCAAAATGCTTTAACAACATGTCGAGACGTTCAATATCAGTTGGCGCCGGTAACACTTCACCAGTCTCTAAATAATGGTGAATGCGACCGAAGATCCAAGGATTACCCTGTGCACCACGACCTACCATTACAGCATCACACCCCGTTTCATCGAGCATGCGCTTCGCGTCCTCTGGCTCCACGATATCCCCATTGCCAATTACAGGCACGGATACTGCCTCTTTTACGGCCTTAATATAGGACCAGTCCGCATGACCACTGTACATTTGTTCCTTTGTACGGCCATGTACAGCAATAGCTGCGACCCCCGTGGATTCGATGCACTTTGCAAAGTCTACTACATTGATAGATTCACTATCCCAACCAATGCGCATTTTCACCGTTACAGGTACATCGACAGCCTTAACTGCCGCTTCTGCTACGCGTGCCGCCAAATCAGGATTCTTCATAAGTGCAGAGCCATCCCCGGAGGAAACAACTTTTTTAACAGGACAACCCATATTGATATCTACAATATCTGCCCCCGCATCAGCTACAACCTTTGCTCCGATGGCAATCGCCTCTGGATTAGAACCGAAGATTTGCATAGAAACAGGCCGTTCCACATCTTCAAGGCGCAACAATTCATGGGTGCGTTCATTTTTATATTTAATGCCCATAGCGCTTACCATTTCGGTACATACCAAGGCGGCGCCATGCTCTTTAGCAAGTAAACGATAGGCAATGTCGCTAACCCCAGCCATTGGCGCTAATATGGCTTGTCCATCAATTTTGACGGATCCTATTTGCCATTGTTTATTGTTCATATAATTCTATATCCCCTAACAAAAAGGGTACAGCATAAGCTGTACCCAAATGTACACTACTTCGTTACATATACGTAACTATATTATAGTAGCATTATTTATTTCTTTCGTAAATAAGACGTAAGCCTTCTAATGTAAGCATAGGCTCTACATGGTCAATGCAGTCTGTAGCGCTGCTGATAAGCTGTGCTAAACCGCCTGTAGCCACTACAGTTACTTGACCGCCCATTTCAGCTTTCATACGAGATACGAGACCTTCTACTTGGCCTACGTAGCCATAGAACATACCAGATTGCATAGAAGATACGGTGTTGCGACAAATCACTTGACCAGGATCTCTCACATCAATACGTGGTAATTTAGCTGCTCGTTGGAATAAAGCCTCCGCAGAAATTGTAACGCCGGGAGTAATTACACCGCCCATATAATCGCCATTACCTTGAACCGCACAATAGGTTGTAGCCGTACCAAAGTCGATAATGATTAAATCACCTTTATATTGTTCATGTGCAGCCACAGCATTTACGATACGGTCAGCCCCTACTTCACGAGGATTATCATACTTAATAGCAATACCAGTCTTAGTACCAGGTCCAACAATGAGAGGATTTACATTAAAATAACGTAAACATACCCGTTCTAATGTAGGCATCAACGGTGGCACAACTGAGGAAATGATAATATCCTTAATATCTTTCACATTAACCTTGCGATCGTGGAAGAATAAGTTCATCATCAACATGCCATATTCATCGGTGGTCCGAACGCGATCCGTGGAAATACGCCAGTGACCTACAAGCTCTGTCTTGTCGTATACACCGAGAACAATATTGGTGTTCCCCACATCAATTACTAATAACATGAATGCCTCCTATTTGCGCGGACGAATTGACACGTCCCCTGCCACAATACGTTTAACTGTCCCATCAGGGATTCTTACTAATAAGTTACCATCTTCATCAATATCTGTAGCTACCCCTTCATAGGTATTTCCTGGTGCTCTCACTTCAATTTCCTCACCGAGAGTCACCGATAATTGGCGCCATTCATTTAATGTTTCCTCAAAGCCACTATCGAGGACTTCATAATATTGATGTTCTAAGGATTCCAAAATAATTTTAAAAGCTTCTGTCCGTTCAATATCAATGCCTTCCATTGTTAATGACGTAGCAATTAACTTCAATTCTTCTGGTAGTTCTTCTTGTTTAGTCTTAACATTGACACCTATGCCCATAACAATATAGGAAATTTCCTCCATAGAGCCGGACATTTCTGTCAAAATACCAACTAATTTACGACCATTTACAAGGATATCATTTGGCCATTTAATACCCGCATCTGTAAGGCCCATTTTATGAAATGCCTTTGTTAATGCCACGGCAGCCATCAATGTACACTTCGGTGCTTCTACTGGTGCAAAGTCAGGGCGTAAAATGAGACTAAACCATAGACCTTTTCCGAATGGAGAATACCATCCACGAGATAAACGACCGCGGCCAGCAGCCTGTTCCTCTGTAACAACAACAGTGCCTTCTTCTGCACCTTGTTGTGCTAAGCGACGAGCTTCTAGGTTTGTAGATTCGGTAGTGTCCATATAGACATACCGTTTGCCAAATACATCTGTTTTTAAGATTTGCTTCATTGCTAATGGACTCAACAAATCAGGTTCCTCCAATAATCGATACCCCCTCTTGGTATAAGATTCTATTTTGTAGCCTTTTTGACGTAATGCTTTGATATGCTTCCAAATAGCTGTGCGCGAAACATGACACGCTTCCGACATATCTTGTCCCGATACGAAACTACCTTGGTTTTGTCTCAAGAATTCTAATACTTCATCACGCATAGTTTAGAGCCCCTTTCTTTGTCAACCTAGGTTTACAATTCGATTGTACAAGTGTACCCTATAAAATGCAAGGATTATTTAAAATAATTAATGGTATAATACATGTAGTATTAAGTTATACCTTATGTAAAAGATAACAATAGTATAGTCTATCATTATCTGGGGAGATATATGCAACAATTTACATTAGAAGAAAAAAATGAAGTTCTAGAGAACCCATTTATCCATATTCACAGAAAACTTGATGTTCTATTAAACATAGGCAAATTACTTATGGAATGTGGTGCAGATACAAATCGAATTATTGAAGAGATGTTAAAAGCTGCCACATTTATGGGTATTCCTCATAATTACTTAAATATTCATATTTCATATACTACCATCATGGTAAATCTATTACACAAAGAACGGTCCATAACGGTGTTCAGAAAAACACCGGTGCACGTTCCTAATATGGCCATGATTAATGCCGTATCTAAACTTACATGGCGTGCCTTTGAACGACATTACTCGCTCACTACCTATGAACAACTCATTTCAAAATTAGATTCTACCATTCCTGTATATCCTGATTGGGTAAAGGGTATTGCATGTGCTCTAGGTTCTGCAGGGCTCGCATTTCTATATAGTGGTGATATAATAGCCTTCATAGTAACAATTATATGCTCTCTCATTGGCTATTTCACACGAACGCTAGCCGTACGCTTTGGTTGTAATGAATATGTAGGTATTGCATTAGGTGGATTTGCCGCTATGGTTTCTGCCTACGGCTTCTATTCACATATTGAACAAGACTCGTTAGTTTATGTTCTCGTATGCTGTACCTTATTTATGATTCCAGGGGTACCGCTTATTAATGCCGTCATTGATACAATAAACAATCATATCCTATCGGGTATTACACGAGCCATTAGAACAATTCTCATCGTAGGTAGTATGACCTTAGGTATGGCCATGGCCTTATACTTTAGTCCAATGCCGGCCTTTAGTTTTGTAGATATTAAACCTCATGTACTATCTATTGAACAGATTATAGGTTCTTTTATGGCCGCTGCCTCATTCGCTGTTTTATTTAATGCTCCTGTACGCCTCTTGCTCTCAATCGGTATCGGCGGTGTATTATGTGTATTTATTCGTAATTTACTAGCTGTTGAATTGGGCTTCTCTATTGCTGGGGCCACCTTTGTAGGGGCAGCCGTGATGAGTATTATTTATGTAAAAGTTTCTACCTGGCTTAAAACATCTAGTACGATTATTATCGTGCCGTCTGCTATCGCATTAATGCCAGGGATTCTATATTATCGTTTTCTATTCGATATTCTTCACATCAATGCACTCAATGAATCTGGACTTGTTTATATGGTGCAGAATGGTGTAACAGGTATTTTAACAATCGTTGGCATCGCTGTAGGCGTAGCCATACCGAATGTATTAGCACAGAAATATTTAAAATCACTTAAGGAACGACGCATACAAGAATATTTAGCAACCCGTCACATCCATGATGGACAATAAAAAAGAGCTGGTCTCCAAGGAGATCAGCTCTTTTATTTGGACAGTATCCATTATTTAATTTCATTAGAAGGTGTTTCACTAGGAGCTTCCACTGTAGAAGTGTGCTCATTAGCTTCAACAACCTCTGGTACTACAATACCTGCCGCTTCTAACGTAGCTTTAGGTTCCTCTGTTTCAGGGGCTTTCGTTGTACCATATTTGTAAAGATTATCTACTGCTTTTGCATCGATTGTTTCTTCTTCTAATAAGGCATTCGCCATATCATGTAAGAATTTCTCGTTATCGCTAAGAAGTTTTGTTACATCTTTATAAGCATCTTCAACAATACGATGAATTTCAGTATCGATTTTTGCAGCAATTTCTTCACTGTAGTTGCGTTCATGGCCAAGGTTTTTCCCCAAGAATACTTGTTCTTGTTGTTCACCAAATACGATAGGACCAAGCTCATCGCTCATGCCCCAACGCGTTACCATGGCGCGCGCTGTATTCGTTACACTTTGAAGGTCACCAGAAGCACCTGTACTGATTTCATCCAAAATCAAAGCCTCTGCCACACGACCGCCAAGGGCTACGCGAATATCCGCTAATAATTGAGATTTTGTTTTGTAGTTTTGTTCCTCTGTAGGAAGCATCATAGTGTAACCACCTGCTGCACCACGAGGAATGATTGTTACCTTATGAACAGGATCTGCATGAGGCAACAAATGTGCCACAATAGCATGACCAGATTCATGGTACGCTGTTAACTTGCGATCCTTATCACTCACAATGTGACTGCGGCGTTCAGGACCCATGCTAACCTTTTCACTAGCTTCTTCAACTTCAGCCATAGTGATTACTTTTT
>OKVG01000409.1_pt1 | contig 34600 bp, 27 predicted proteins | sample 1606981 | NCBI WGS metagenome assembly OKVG01 (sample SAMN03281018, study PRJEB24777) | human gut metagenome | isolation source: fecal sample PR128 from 1 month old male Malay infant, vaginal delivered... | reverse complement strand
ACGAGCAGCCAAGTGATCATGTTTAGCCCCAACCAACTTTTCTCCGACTATATCAGTAATGTGTTGCCGGAATTAGGCGAACAAAACATGGTCCAATTTACGTATTATCAATATGTCACCCGGCGCCTGCCACATATTGAGGTTCAGAACCTCTTTTCCCAGTTCGAACAGCAGTTGACGCCAGTGCAAAAGAAAATTGCCCGGGTCAAGGGAAGTTTGGACTTCTTTAAAACTGCCCAGACCTATGCAACGAGTCTGGAGCGCTCCGGATTGCGGTTTAGGGATATCCGGTTCCGCGGCGAAGTTTTCTTTTCACGCAAGCGGATTCGGGAGATCTTCTACAGCTATAACGAAAATTATCATATGGGCAACCGCCTGAACGCGACTAAAGAGCGGCTGATTAAAATGTTGAATCGCAAAATTGAATCCGAGACCAAAGCACAGTGGGTTCAAGAAGCAGTTCAGAATCTAAGCGATGAAGAAATTCGCTCCATGCAACAGGATGGTCCAAAAGAATTTAAGAATAGTGACGATGAATATCGCTTCTTTGCCCGGCAGTTGGTCATGAAGGGCTTTGATGCGATTCAGCAAGATATTGTCCGCAACCGGTTTATCAACATTCGCGGGCAATATGTCAGTTTCTTACGCGAAGTGCCTGCCATTTACGACTTGGCTGCAGAAGGCATTTCTGAAGCTGAGTGGCAAGCGGAAGTGGATCATTTTATTGCCATGTTCAAGGAACGCAAACTGCCCATGGCTGACGCAACGCCATATTTGCACCTATATGATTTGATTACCGGACGGCACGGAGAACGCGAAATGCGCTATGTCTTTGTTGATGAGATTCAGGATTACACGCCATATCAGTTGGCTTATCTTAAAGCCAGTTTCCCCCGTGCGAAATTTACGTTACTTGGCGACTTGAATCAGGCAATTTTCACAAAGGATGACTCGCGGACGCTGATTAATGAGACCAGCAAGTTATTCGATCCGGAGAAAACCCGTGTGGTGCAGTTGACGCAAAGTTATCGGTCAACGAAACAGGTGACGGATTTCACCAAAGCCATTTTGACATCCGGTCAGAAAATCGTTGCCTTCAATCGCCAAGGTCCATTGCCGAAACTAATTGTCCGGCCTGATGAAGCAGGTTTGATGACCGCACTGCAAGCTCAGCTGAAGGTGAATGACGAGGCCAAACAAACCACCGCGGTGATTGCCAAAACCTTGGAAGCCGCAGAAGCAATTTATACTAAGATGAAGGCTGCCGGCATTAAAGTCACGCTCATCAAGTCCGAAAATCAACGCTTGGCGGCCGGCGTCATTGTCGTGCCAAGTTTCTTAGCCAAAGGATTGGAATTCGACGCCGTGGTGCTGTGGCAGGTTAACGCGAAAAACTACCACGAAGAAGACGAACGCGAATTGCTATACACCGTTGCATCGCGGGCCATGCATCGGCTGACAATGCTAGCCAGTCCGGATGTGACGCCGTTGTTGGACAAGGTGCCAGAAGACCTTTATGAGCGGGGGTAAGCGAATGGTTAAAATGCGTGATACATTGGCAGTTTCCAGTTATCGCATCTTTCCAGGGATGCTAAACGCCCATCAGACGCTGTTTGGCGGGCAGATCTTCACCTGGATTGATGACGTCAGCTCCATTGCCGCGCAACGATTAGGTCGACGCGGATTAGCCACCGGATCACTGGATATGGTTCGCTTGGCCGCACCGGTTAAAATGGGGGATGCCTTAATTATCAAGTGTATGGTCAGCGGCGTCGGTCATCGCTCACTTGAAGTCTTCGTCCAACTTATCGGCGAGCACTTAGCTAGCGGCGAGCGTTTTCAAGTGGGAACGGCCTTTGCAACTTTTGTAGCCCGCCACAAGGAAGACGGTCCACTGCCACCAATCGAAGCCGAATCGGACTTTGAAAAGCGGCTGCTCGCGAGTTACGCTGAACGGCGGGCGGATTATCGGAAGATTAACGCCAGCTTTGGTGAAGTGCCGCTGGAGTGAAAGGTGCCGAGCGCTGATGTTGATCAAAAGATGGGGCAGATATGGGAAAAATGTGTTTGCTGCAGCGTTAGCGTATAAACGTATGATTAGAGTGTATAGCTGCAAACTTAAAGGCGCGCTATTTTCGTCTCTGTGCGAAAAAAGTGTGCCTTTTGCATTCTTCGGTTTCGGCTAATCAGGCCTAGAGTAATTTGCCCTAGACGTATCTGCCTAGAGTAGTTTGACTAGACGCATCATTAGGCTGCATGCTAAAATGAATATGTAAAAAGGCTAGCGATTTCCAATCGCTAGCCCTTGTGGAACTAACAACGCTGTCAACAGCGGCTCTAAATTCTCAAATAGCCATCCAAAGCCTGTCAAACTTCAGGGATGGCTATTTTTTGCGCTTGTTTTCGGCTGTCAACACTGTGACCAGCACAATCAACGTCATGAAATTATCCACAACTTGATTGACCAGACTCAGAGCTTCGAAGACCGACAAACCCAGGCTCCTTTCTTCAGTGGGTTGTGAGCTTCAGGGAAGAAAACCATCTGCATCACCCCCTTCTTCTGAGAGTAGCCGCCATCTCTTGACGTTGCCAATTTGATTGTAGCAAACCGGTGTTCGCGGTTCCATACATTTCAACTGTTATGCTTTCTTTTTAACGGTTAATAACCGCAAAGCAAATTGCTGTTTATTATAAACTCTGAATGAGCTGGATTCTGAGTTAGTTTGGCTAGACGCATGGTTAAACCGCATATTAAAATTTTTGAAGCAACAGCGGCTCAGAAGTGGCTAATAGCTATCCTAAGTCTGTCAAACGTTAGGGATGGCCATTTTTTGCGCTTGTTTTCGCACACCCTTGGCAAACCTGTCTTCACGCGGTAAAGTTAATCATAAATCCACTCCCGCACGGTTCTGCACATATGCGGATTCATTTTGAAAGAAGGACGATTATTTTGGCAAAACGTTATGTCGGCTCCTGTACCACAGTGTTGGTCGGTAAGAAGGCTTCCATCGATGGTTCCACGATCATTGCCCGGAACGAAGATGGCGAATCACCATTGCATCCGCAAAAGTTTGTGTATGTTAAACCTGAGGATCAGCCACGTCATTACCAGTCTGTCTTGAGTAAATTTTCCATTGATCTGCCGGCCGATCCATTAGGGTATACGTCAACGCCTGAAGCTGAGGACGGTCACGGTATTTGGGCGGCTGCAGGGATTAATAGCGAAAACGTTGCGATGACCTCAACCGAGACAATTACGACCAATAGTCGGGTGCTCGGCGTCGATCCGCTTGTGGCTGAAGGTATCGGTGAAGAAGACATGCCGACCATCGTGCTGCCATATATTCACAGTGCGCGTGAAGGGGTGCAACGTCTAGGCAGTCTGCTCCAACAGTACGGCACCTATGAAAGTAACGGAATTGCCTTTGCCGACAAAGATGAAGTCTGGTACTTCGAAAGCATCGGCGGCCATCACTGGGCAGCGATCCGCATTCCTGATGATGCTTATGTGGTTGCGCCGAATCGCTTCAACATCACCAATTTTGATTTTGCCAGCGATGATACAATGAGCAGCGCCGACCTGCGTGATCTGATTGAGACCTATCACCTCAACCCAGACCCAGAAGGCTACAACTTGCGCCATATCTTCGGCTCGGCTACCATCAAAGACACCCGTTACAACAACCCGCGAGCATGGTACGGCCAAAAGTATTTCAATCCGGAATTCGACACCACGCCAATCGATCAGGATCTTCCATTTATCTGCCGCACTAACAAAAAGATCAGTATCGAAGACGTGAAGTTTGTCGAAAGTTCCCACTACGAAAACACGCCGTACGATGTTTACGGTTCGCTGGGCACGCCGGCGCAGAAAAAGCTGTACCGGCCGATCGGGATCAACCGTAATCAGGAACTCCACATTTTGCAAATTCGTAACGATGTGCCTGCTGCAATTGCGGGTGTTCACTGGTTGGCATTTGGCCCGAACACCTTCAACACAGTGGTTCCGTTTTATGCTAACGTTACCGATACACCGGCAGCATACCGCGACACCGGCGATAAGTTCGATGTCACCAAAATGTATTGGCTCAGTAATCTGCTGGCAACGTTTGGCGACTACGACTTTTCATTGTTCAAAGATCAAGAAGATGCGTTTGAGCAAAAGACTGTGGCTGCTTGCCGTCATCTGCAACTTGAAACGGATAAAGCAGTGCAGGATGCCAAAGACATTCAGGCACACTTAACCGCTGCCAACGAGAAAATGGCCGACTTAGCCATGACCAACAGCAATGCACTGCTGGGGCAAATGGTTGCCGCCGCAGCTCCGAATATGAAACTGGCCTTTAAGTTACAGGATTAATGAAAGTATCTAAAAAGCGCTCATGCCAGAGCGCTTTTTGTGTGCCAATTATTGCTTGGCCCGCTTACGATAATCACGAAACCGTAATGTTGCCCGGATCAAAAACACAGGCATAAGGACAACCAGTAACAGACTGACCAACATAATAGTCCCCTTTGTGGCCCGTAGCTGGGTAAGAATCAGCAACCACAATGCAAAGGCTGTGACACTAACACAGAAAATGACAAGCAGTATGTACCACGTCCAATACCAAAATGGACGGGGATTGCGGCGAAAGGTGGGAACAAGAAAAATGGCGATCAAAATCGAACCGAGAAAGCTCAGGATCTGACGCATGAAGCCGTTCACCTCCTTTTGAAAATGGACCTTGTAGCGGGGGACAACCTTAAAGTTCTTGATACGGTTTTTCGGCCGCTATCTTTTCCGCCCGTTCTTTAACTAACGCGTGGCGATAGTTGAAAAATCTGATGCTAACCCGGTACCACATGAAGAGCCCGGCCAGCAAGAGCACAGCCGCAACAAAGACGATCATGATTGAAATCGGGTCCGCGGTGAGGCTTTCAATCAATAACCAAGCCCCAGCTGCGGTAATCCCACCATCAATAAGCGAAGTGAGCATCATGCGAAAACCGTTAAATTTCGGCGATGCGGTCAAATCAAATTCTGGCATAAAGATGGGGGCCAGTAAAAACTCCAAAATAACATCGGAGAAAAGTTCCAGCAAGAACTCAATCATGGGCAGCACCTCCAACCGGCTTGCTAAGTTCGTGACAGCGCTTCGTTGGTTTGATTGTGAACAATTATTTTGAAACTGTCAAGATAAACGGCAGTTAAGAAAAACGTAAGGAAAGCGCAGTTGCGGCGATCACAAACGAAGCCCACTAGGAAACGGTGTGTCAATATTTTTGGGCGTGATCGGCAGCGTTTGCCATTGCGATCAAGGGCCTTTGCACATGCCTTTTCATCGGATGAACGCGTTTTCGCGGTTAGCCAAACATGGACGCGTTTCTATGCTAAAATAAGAACATTAAACGCAAGGACACGGTAAGTTATGCAATCCGAAATGAATTTCTACAAGTTTGATCGGGCAGAATGGTCACAGTTTCATTCGCAAAATTTTACCAGCGTGACCGATGCCGAGTTGGCGCAATTACGGTCGCTGAATGATGAAATCAGCCTCGATGATGTCAAAACCATCTATTCACCATTACGCCACTTGATTCACATTCGTTATGAAGACTACCAAGGCGATATGTTTACCCTGAGCCGTTTTCTGGGCATGCAGCGCAATCCGCACACACCGTTTATCATCGGCATTGCCGGTTCGGTGGCAGTCGGGAAAAGCACCACCGCGCGACTGCTGCAATTGCTGTTGAGCCGGGCTTATCCGGATAAACGGGTTCAACAAATTACCACGGATGGCTTTTTATATCCCAACGCAGAACTTGAACGCCGCGGGATTCTGGATCGCAAGGGTTTTCCGGAAAGCTATGACATGGAACTGCTCATTCATTTTATGAACAACGTCAAAAATGCGAGCGGGGTGGTTCGGGCACCAAAATATAGCCATCAGATTTATGATATTGTTCCAAATGAATATGAAGTCATTGACCGGCCGGATATCCTGATTGTGGAAGGGATTAACGTCTTGCAGCTGCCAAGCAAGCAACCGATTTATGTCAGTGACTATTTCGACTTTTCCATTTATGTTGACGCGGATCCGGTGTTAATTGAGCAGTGGTACCTGGAACGGTTCGGGATTCTGCTGGACACGGCCTTCACGGATCCAAGCAATTACTACTATCAATACGCCATTGGCAATCGGGCTGACGCATTTGCCATGGCGCGGCAGGTCTGGCATGATGTCAACCTCAAGAACCTCAAGGAATACATCTTGCCCACAAAGAATCGGGCCGACGTCATTTTGCATAAAACAAAAGGACATAAAATTGACCAGGTTTCGTTGAGAAAATGGTAAAATAGAGCCTTGGTTGGTTTTCAGAAACTGAGGGGTACATGTGTGAAAGCCTGAAATCAGTTAGTCTGGTGAGACTGTCACTTGGCAGTTTTACTCAGATGAGAGGCTTCTCACCCATGATTGACCAGCTTATGAAAACTCTGTAAAATTAGTGCATTCAAACAAGGGAGTGTGGCGGACTGTGGCAAATGACCAGAACAAGGATTACGACAAGATCATCGTCCTCGATTATGGTAGTCAGTATAATCAGTTAATCACCCGGCGTATCCGGGAATTTGGTATCTACTCTGAATTAAAGCCTCATACCATCACAGCGGCTGAAGTCAAGAAAATCGTGCCTAAGGGAATTATTTTCTCTGGTGGTCCGAACAGTGTCTATGACGAAGGTGCGCTCGGGGTTGATGAGGACATTTTCAAACTTGGCATTCCGATTCTAGGCGTGTGTTATGGGATGCAGCTGATGGCCCAACGACTCGGCGGTGATGTCGAACCGGCGGACAACCGCGAATACGGCAAGGCCGACATCGAAGTCACCGATGCCAGCGCCAAACTCTTCCACGATCTGCCAAAAGACCAGACTGTCTGGATGAGCCACGGCGATTTAGTCACCCGCGTTCCGGATGGCTTCCGCACCACGGCCACCAGCGTCAACTGCCCAATCAGTGCGATGGACGACGATGACCGTAAATTCTACGGCATTCAGTTCCACGCCGAAGTGCAAAACACTCAATACGGCCACGAAATTCTGCACCATTTTGCCTTCGACGTCTGCCACGCCGAAGCCAACTGGAGCATGGACGACTTCATCACCAAACAAATTGCCAAAATCCGGGCCGAAGTCGGTGACAAGCGCGTCCTTCTTGGCCTCTCCGGCGGGGTTGACTCTTCCGTTGTCGGCGTTTTGCTACACAAAGCAATCGGCACCCAGCTAACCAGCATCTTTGTTGATCATGGCCTGTTGCGAAAAGGCGAGGCAGAACAAGTCATGGACAGCCTCAAAGGTAAATTCGGCCTCAACATTATCAAAGTTAATGCCAAAGACCGCTTCCTCAATGACCTAAAAGGCGTCACTGACCCAGAAAAGAAACGGAAAATCATCGGCCGGGACTTCATCGAGGTATTCAACGAAGAAGCTGCCAAACTCAACGGCATCGAATTCCTCGCCCAAGGTACGCTATACACCGATGTGGTTGAATCCGGAACCGACACCGCCCAAACAATCAAGTCCCACCATAACGTCGGCGGCCTACCTGAAGATCTCAAGTTCAAACTAATCGAACCCCTGAACAAACTCTTCAAAGATGAAGTCCGCGAACTCGGCGAAAAACTGGGTATGCCACATTCACTCGTCTGGCGCCAACCATTCCCAGGCCCGGGCCTCGGCATCCGCGTTATCGGCGAAGTGACCGAAGATAAACTGGAGATTGTACGTGACTCCGACTATATCTTGCGGGAAGAAATCGCTAAGCACGGGTTGGATAAGGATATTTGGCAATACTTTACGGTGTTGCCAGGGATTCGATCTGTTGGTGTTATGGGCGATGGTCGCACATACGACTACGCAATTGCTATTCGCGCTGTCACCAGTATTGATGGGATGACCGCTGACTTTGCTCGTATTGACTGGGCTGTTCTACAGGAAATCTCGAGTCGGATTGTTAATGAAGTGAAGCATGTTAATCGGGTGCTTTACGACGTGACGAGTAAACCACCGGCAACAATAGAATATGAATGACCGGTATAAAATTCAAATGAATTCAGCTGAAGTTCAATGATGAAAATCGTTGATGCTTCAGCTTTTTTCTTTACCCGAAATTATTCCGCACTCATATGAATTCATTGTATTGGAGGTGCATCGGAGGTGTACACATTCAAGAAGTCAAAAAAATAGCGCACCGACATGTGGAACGCCCTACTTGATCTCAAAAATCAGGTATATCATTAGGAGTGGCGCAGTTGATGACATTGATTCCGGAAATAGACGAGCATGCGTGCCGTGATGATGCGCGTAACTTGCTGAAAAAATATCTCTGGCAGGCAAGAATAGCTGGTAGGCCGCTAACAGATGGCAAATCACCTACCATCACTGATATGCCTGAAATACCGTCAATTTGAACCCAAGCGAGCCCAAAATCATCGTGATTTGTACCTCATCATGGTTTCGTGCAAGAATTGATAAGCAATGAGCGCATCTTTTAGAGGAAATTCTAGCGTGACTGTTAAGTAGCAGATTTCGTGGGTTAGCATGATCTAGGAAGGCTGCTATATTCCCATAGGCATAGTAGTCATTGCCCAATCCGACCGGACAAAAATAAAAGAAAGAGAGGTGAGTCCTCCTTCCTTGTTTGAACTTGTAACGAAACAGCTTTGCGATGAACCCTAGCTGACAATGGGTGAGCAGCTGGTGGCTGACAGCAGAGATTCAGCGGGTGCAAGTCCCGCCAGGCACATTGTCGCTTATCCTTGAGTGGATACGAACGGCAAATCCATGCATCACCTCACTAGTATTTTACGATGATATTGCGTATCATTTTGGTGAGGTGGTTAAGTATGTCCAAAAGGTCGTTTAAGAAATTCCAAAAACTGCTCCTTCCAAAAATGACGTGGGGACAGATTATCATAGGGTTTTGTCTTGAACTGATTACCATTGCATTGGTTGGATTATTGTATCGGATTAATTCAGACGGCAGATTGGCGCTTGTTTCGTCATTAACAGTTTTGCTCATTTCCGAAGATGTTTTTGAATATTTTGGAAATGATTTAGCAAAACCAACTATAAGTAAGGATCATCGGAGAATAGTCCGTATTCTTTGGCTGAACACGGTACTTTCAATAGAAATAGTTCAAACTCTTTGGGATGTAACGAGTTCAACTAATTTATTTGTTAATTTATTGGAAACCTTATCTGTTGCTGCTAAGGTTATGGTTACTGTTTTCGTTGTTATGCTTGTAGAGCTGATAATAGTAAGGGGCATGCCTATTGTAAAGAAATTTTTTCAAAATTCCGAAGACTAAATTTTGAACATTGACGCCGTGGCGTCTTTTATTTTGCCTTGGGAGGTGTGGTGATATGTAATGAAACTAAGCAAGTGGCAGAAAGCCTTCACTGAGGCCTATCTTACCAACGGAGGCAATGCCACAGAGACTGCAGGAGTTGCTGGTTATTAGCCACACAAAATTGTGGCTAATGCAGCAAAAACCTAAAAAGCCCTAAAATTCAAGCATAATTATGGTATACATGAAAGAGCGTTTGCAATCGATTGAACGCAAAGCAGATCTTGATGTTGATAAAGCACATTGTATCGGTTGACTTTCAAACGTATGTTCGCATATAATGTTGCTACGCAAGATATTGTTTGTCAGTGAAGAACTCAACCATCCCCATTTTTGCTATACTAAGGCCACAAACAATATTTAGGAGATGTGCTTATGACGAAACAACATGTGAGGTTCAACTACTTTGTTCCGGAATTGAATTATGAAAACGGTAATAACTTTAGATGGAACATGAAGGATTTCCTTGAATTTCTTCTAAATCACAAGGGCAAGATTGAAAGTTCAGTCATTTTAGGAGATGAAGTGGCAGACTTTGAATGGGAGGATCAACAGCTTGATCAACAAAGAAACTTGTACTGGTTTCGAATCTCCAAAAACAGATATAACAACATCCCTTCGCTTAAACATCTTAATAAGCCCGGAAAGCCTATTGAATTAGACAAGGATGAATTTGTCGGTGAGTTTTCTATTTTCGTTTTTGATCCTGAAAGCGGGGTGCTGGTGGTTCAGTCGAATTTTTATGGTTTAACGACGAAGCAAAGCGAACTCGCTTTAACAGAACTTAGACAAAGATACAAAGAAAGTATTGGCGAGGGGGAAAATGAAGTCGGAGTTGTTTCATTGAAGCCGATTCCTGATGAATCTGCATATCATCGCGCATTGCAAAACCAAATTATTCGACGTATTAATATTAAAGCAAGTGATGTTTCGTTGCTTAATGATGAACATATGTCAGCAGAAGTTATGCATAAAGCTGTGGATGCAGCTGGAGAAATTGGCGGAATTTCTTTTGATTTAACAGTTTCAATGAGTAGAACACCTAGAGCTAGATCTTTAGAAAAAGATCAGGTGACTCAGGTCATTGAAGATATTAAATATCTTGCAAAACAAGGAAAAGATGTGTCGATGCAAATTGCTTCTAAAGAAGATGAACACCACGCCATAGAGACAATAGATCTGCTTTCTCCGCGCTTAAAGTCAAGCATGACCATTGAGTTTCCTAATCGAGAAACGCCAGGAGCCGAGTTCATTTATAACAATTTCGTTGAACAAAATTTTGATTTGCCTCAAGATAATCTAGATAAAAACAGCAAAAATAAAGGATTCAGACAAAGAGCTGCTCGAGCTATTCCCAAACCAGATAATCTCTGAAGAGGTGATCCTAAATGTTGAAAACTTTGAACTTAAAAAAGTTTATTTCAAAAGTGCAAGAGGTTTTTAAATTTGGTGATCTCACAGACAAGGTTAATATTTTACGGTGGTTGATAGCAGTGGTTGTTTCAGCCTTCTTCAGCACTTTTTACTATTATGGAAAATTAAAAAGTATTCGGGCTGGATCTAGTGATATGATTGCTATTTCATCAATAATATTGGCAACAGCGGGAATCTTTATTGGACTACTGATTGGAGAACGACATTCTTCAGAATTTTTTAAAGAAGCCGATAAAGTTTCAAAAGCTCAAGACTTTTTTGATTCGTTGATAAAAAAAATCAGGACGATATTTATAGAAGATATTATTTTTATAGTTATAACAGTATCCTTTGATTTCATTCCTTCATTAGAAATGAAATTAATAAACGCTCTTATCTTAGTTGCTTGGGCCTCAATATTCTTGGTTTCAATGTGGGATATTTATTACGTTGTTGATGTCATCAGCAAAATTATGCTTAAAAAGCACAAAAACACTGGAATTCGTGTAAAGACTTAAAATTAATATCTAAACTATAGAGTGAAAGTGCAAAAATGGCTCTGATTGCCGCTGCATCAGAGTGTATCCACAAAATCATATTCAAATCCTATCTATGCCACGCTGCCGAAGAGGTCCGCAAGACTCTTCGGCAGTTTTTGCATGAATTCACTCATGATCTGATTAATGACCGTAAGCGTACGATTGTAAGGTACATTTAAAACGGCTTCGATATCCTTTATGCTGTAAGGAATACCGAAGCCGTTTTTTTAAATCAGCTTTAACGCGAACAGTTGGCTTTAACCTTGGGCGACCATGGTAAATAATCTTGTAATGCCCCGGCATCACAAGGAACGGGAAGGTTGTGATAAGTATTCAAGATACTTGCGGCAATCAAGTCCGTTGGCCTCGACTGAACGCATGATACTCAAAATAATCCCGTTTGAGTGAGCACCTTTGAAACTCGTGGAAAACAGCCGGTTTTTACGGCCGATAACCAGTTCTTTGACGGCGTGTTCAACACGGTTATTTGAGATCTCCAGACGGCCATCCAACAAGACGTTTTCTAGGGCTTCGCGTTGACTGAGTGCATACTCAATCGCGCGGCCTAATTTGGATTGCGGTAAGGTATGGATGTTCTCACACCAAGTAAAGAACTTAGTCATTTCGGTCTTGAGTTGGCCTTGCCGCTTTTCATAACGTTGTTCTGGTGTGAGCAGCCGCCATTTGCGTTCCATCGTGAACATGCGCCCGCAATAATCAACCCCCGTTTTAGCAGCACTTTTCGTGGTGCTCTGTTTGCCCATGGCCTCAAAGAACTTGCGGCGAATGTGGGCCAGACAGCCAACCCGCGTGACTTGATCGAGTTTCTCGTACACTTGATAACCATCGGTTTGAAGATAATGCCTATAACCAGTTAAAAAGTGTTTCGGAACCTCAGTCGCACGAGAATCGGCGTGTTCATAAAGGACCATTGGCTTATCCTCACAGTGCCCAGATGCGAATACCCAGTAGTAGGTCTTCACCTTTTCACTTTCTAAGACGCGATAGCTGGTTTCATCAGCGTGAACGATTGTCTGTTTGAGCAGTTCTTGATGCATTAGTTCATAAAGATCGGCCAAACCATAATCGCATGCCAAGATATGCCAGTTGGTTATTTGTTGACGCGTTAGGGGAAGACCAACCTCTTCCCAATCCTTCTCTTGGCGATAGACGGGGACCTTTTTACGAAACTTTTCGATCATCGTCTGAGTAAGGACGCTGGGTGAGGCAAAACTATTGGTAATGAACGGCTGTGGTAAGGGGGTTTTTTTGATGACGCTATGATCTAGTTGGTCTGAACATTGGCGACATTCATAGGCGTGTTGATAATGCACGTGGACTTCAACATGTGCCGGAATACGAACTGGTTCACGACTGGTAACAGTGACACCTATCTCACGCATTTCGGCGGTACAATTTGGACACTGACGCTCGGCGTCAGTTAATTCATGATGCACAGACACTTCAGGAAAATTCGCCAGTTGTGCTGCCTTCCTGCCTTTTCTTTTTTTCCGCTCAGCTGGCTTCTTGCCAGCTGCTTCTGGTTCCGTCGGCTCTGGTGCGGAGAAAGCTTTATTCTTCTCAAAAAGATCCAGCTGACCATCGGTCAGACTTTCACGCTTCGCACCGTAAAGGCGACGCATCAGAAATGCCACTTGTTCACGAAGCAGTTCATTTTCTTGTTTGAAATAGTTGAATTAGGCTTGCGTAACTGCTGCTTCAGCAGGCATTTTGGATCCTCCGTTAAAATTGTTGAAATGAGTATATCAAGCGGCCATACGAAAAGGAAGCCTTTTCTTTAATTTCTAGAAAAGGCTTCCTTTTCGCAGTATCAGTACACATGCCCGGGCGTTATGGCTTGAATGGTGCGTCGTTCTTCAATGGCTAAACCACTGACCAAGCGTGACATTTGGCGATAATTTAGGCGGCGAATTTCACTGCGATCGCGCGGCCATTGCATATAGCAGTTTTCAAAGCGTTTATACAGAAGTGAAAGCCACTTTTGGTCCAGTACAGCGCCTTGAACCTATCTTTACGGGTGCCACAGAAGATGAACAGGGCATTATCGAAAACATCCATCTGGTATTCCTCTGTCACTAAGGCCGCCAAACCATCAATGCCTTTGCGCAAGTCGGTGCGGCCACAAATGATGTAAATGTTAGCCTTGGACAGATCTGGAATCATGCTTCATCAGCTCCTGTAAAATAATGCGCGCCATTACTTTGTCGGCACCATTGTAGAAAAGTACCTCGGCGTCATCCAGTTTTACTTTAGCTCCTAGTTTAGGTTTGACGACAGCAGAAGCACTATCGCGGTTAATCATCCTAACGGGAACCATGTCGTTAGTTTGAGAAATAAAAAATCCTCCAATCTGCTTGATAGAACAAGTATAGAAGGAGGATCTCAATGTTTGTAGGTACTGTACTATTAGACGCTTACGACAAAGTTACACCGAGCATAAAAAAGACCAACGCCCTCAGTTAGCATTGGTCCAAAGTTAGTGCACTTATAGTTCAATCCAAGTTATAAACTTTTAGAGAATTTCAAGGGCGCAGGTGGTTTTTGAGGTTTTCTTAAGAACTTTTAACCTTAATTCATTACTTAGCAAATAAATCACCATGGCACTTCCAAAATGTCGCTCTTTGTATTAGGATACCTTTTAACAAATTAATTTTCAGGAGATGAGCGGTTGAAATTATTTTTTTGGATTTTTATTCTCGGTATTGTGGTGGCCTTTCTTCTAGCTCTTTTTGTCTGGTATACAGATAGGAAAAATAAGCGCAGCATAAACATACATGAATATTTATTATTTTTTATTTACTGCTTATCTGTAACTTGGTTAACAATTATGCTTGCTGTAGATGTTAATGCGTATATTGCTATACAAAACTGTAACGATCCTATGACTATACAAACATTTTTCACGAGTATAATTGGGCAGCTAGTACTAATAACTTGGTCATTTAATAGCGCTTGCGCTCTTTTGAAAAAGAAAAGATAAAAAATCAGACTGATAATAGTAGCCCAGAAAGAAGCGAGACTGCTGAAAAATTCAATAACTAAAGAGTGAAAGTAAAAAAATGGCTCTGACTGCCGCTGCGTCAGGGTGTATCCACAAAATCATATTCAAATCCTATCTATGCCGCGCTGCCGAAGAGATCCGCAAGACTCTTCGGCAGTTTTTGCATGAATTCACTCATGATCTGATTAATGACCGCTTGAGCTTCATGATAAGTTGACGCTATACCAATCAATTGTGCCATGAGCCAACTTAAAGCTCGCGCAATGCCGATATCGGGTAAAGCTTTTCCAAAGTAGAAGAACAAGTCTCCCAGCGTGCGTTCGTCAGTTTCCTCACGCTGACACAAGGCGAGAAGATCATAACTCATCATGACCATTGCCTTAAGTGCGCAAAGACTGTCATAGCCACGTACTTGTGTCGCATCAAAGCGCAGATATTGTTTAGCAACCTTGAAGTAGCCTTCGATTTGCCAGCGTCTGCCGTACATCTGAATGATGCGTTCGGGGCGCAAATTAGTCTTTGTGGTTGCTAAAACCAAGAAGCGGCCCTTGGCACCTTTTTTAGTCACGAAGACTAGCTTCATGGCCATCGTCGTACCGCCCATGTCGTATTGCACAATGGGACTGTACAGATAATGTTGATGCGTTGGCCATTTACTCTGCTTTAACGTAGCATAGAGCCGCTTAACATCCATTTCTCGTCCACGATAACGAAAATACACTTTCTCCGTCTGCTTGATCATGCCGATGCCATTGATCCCGCGCTTAAGCAGTTCATGGAACATCTTGGGATAAGCAAACCAGCTATCAAATAAAGCATAATGTGCCTTGGCACCTGCTTTAATCGCCTGATCAACGAGTTCAAGTGGCCACTAGGTTCATTTTGCGATGGGCTTGCTGTCGACGTTTGGCCGCAAGTGAGCGACCATCACACGGCTTTTGCGGGCTAACTTGGTTCTTTTTCTTACTTGAGGCCATGAAGGCAAAGTTGAGCGGCAGGAGGGTATTGCCATCACTCCAACCCAAAGTCAAAGCCCGAAAGCCGGTATAGTACCGTTCATGGTCATGATCGAATACTTTGGAGAGTAATTCGGTCTTCTTGGAGAACTCGCGCTTAAATAGTGAATCGTCAATGACGAAGGCTTGATCACGGCCGCTCACGACAAATTGATGGAGGTATTGAATCAGACGAACCGCTACCAGTAGAACCATCCGCTGCCAATTGATTCGAGCATCATTCAAGCAATTACGCCTTGTCCGTTTTGAAAAGTTGGGATCAGCTTCAGCTCGATGCAGTGAGTAACGTCGAAAGACGGACCGACTTAAAGGGCTTACACTCTTTAGAATTGATATTTAGAGTATCGCCAATGCTTATAATTATCCCGCCCTTGATGAAGCTTTTTTTGGTTATGCTTAATCTGACGCAATACCTGACGAAGAATGACAATTCGATACTTAGGTTGTCCAACTTCAAATATCTGCTGAGCTCGCGAAGCATACGCTAACATTGAGGCTCTTGGATTTTTTACCTCAGCACTTAAATATCGGATCGTCACCCCTTTGTGAATAGCGCGCAGTGTCTCATATTTCATTTCTCTAATCTGCTGAAGTCGGTGAAGAGTCTGTACCGTCTGATATATGTTTGGAACCACAGGTCTTTTTTTACTTTTTTCGGAACGTGTATTATATTTAAAGGCCATTTGATTTTGAATGATATCTGAATCGCTAAATCCATTCTTTACCTGATCATACAATCGACCAAGAGTGACATACTTGCCGACCTTTCGTCTTCCTCGATAGATAAATTTGTAAATGCTCTTTGACCGCATCGAAACAGAAATACCATCAAAAACGAATCCAAGATAGTCAATTCTCCCTGAGCGTTGTTTACCTGTTTCCTGAATAGGGTATAACATCACGGAATGGTTGTCTTGATCATATGAATACAGTTTTGTTTTTGTCGACTCAATTTTTAATCCCAGTTCAGTTTTGCTTCGCTGAATAACTCCCATCGCAAAAGTTTTGACGGACTCCTCACTAAACTGTTTTTGAGGTAAAACGATAATAAAGTCATCAGAATATCGGCGATAGAGTCCTCCCTCTTTCTCACACAATTTTGCTAACCACTCGTCAAAGTCAATCATGTATACATTGGCTAATACTGCACTAACAGCAGTACCTTGTGGAATGCCCACACGGTTTTTCCCAGAAATACGAATTTTCTTGTCCTGAATTAGTTTGCCGAGTTCTTGTAAATTTTTTACATATGCGCGGGCATTGGACTGATCCGAATGATGCGTCCGGTAGGCAACTTTGATATGCGCCGTTTGCAGCTGTTTTTCTAAAGTCTTTCGACTGATCGATTGGCATTGTGTGATTGCTCGAAACATCTTTTTCCAGTCCTTGGGCAGATTTCCACTAAAAACTTTTTGTAAATTGGTTCCGAGGTATCGATGAGATAGAGTGTCGAAAAAATGATGGAAATCACCCTTAATAACCCATGATTTCGACAATGCAGTTATGCGGTCAAAGACTTCTTTTGCAGTGGTAATGTTTGAAAGATGGACTCCAGGATGTCGTTCGCGATACGCGACAGCAACATCGTTAATGTGATGACTTAAAGCATAGTCAGAGTATAGCCGATTCAATGCTTGGCCATAAAAGCGATACATCAAAGCATCATGATGGGAAGGTAGCATAATTCTTCGCGCTTTAGCCTGAACTGACTTTTGTCGAGCGTGATAGATCCGAAATCGAATTTCAAAAGAAATAAACGGTAAGTAACGGTGATGGACAATATCACCACTTACAATATCCGAAACTAACTGTTTCCTTTCACTCTCTGTAACTGGAAAGTCAAAATGCAAGTAATCTTTACCATTGATTCTTTCAAGCGCACGTAAACCAACCTGTGTCACTAAATCCAAGAAATTTCCTCCGCCAATTTTGCAATATCAATGACTTTAAAGCTAAAAATGAAATCAGGCGAAACCTAAACGACTGTATTTGTCGAAAGTCTCGCCTGTCTATCTTATCTCCGCAGGGATACACTGCTTCGAAAATAACATCTATCATTGTCTGACAGATGAATACAATTAACATTACAATTATAGTGGTTAACATTATAGTTGTGTCGTTAGTCAGCCATAAGGAGAACAGCCAAATGAATAAATACATCGTGTCTGCACTTGCTAACAGCATTATCGAGCAAATATGCTTGACATTACCAGCGGCTGGCATTGCGAAAGTCTCACCCGCGACCAACGTCGAATAGTATCATATCGGGATCGGTAATTTTAGTCTACCATATTTTGCATCCTGAATAAAGTTGTGCCTAACCTAACACCAGACGGCATTGTGCCTAACACCAAAAGTCCCGTCTTCTCGGGACTTTCTCCGGACATTCAACTTTCACTCTTTAGTTATCGCACATAAAAACCTCCAGTCGCGTGCATTTGCACAAAACTGGCGGCTTTTTTGATGAGACTTGATTGAATACGTTGAAAACAAGAGGAAGAATTTAAAATTGCCATTTTGAAATCAAAAATATAAGAAAAGATGTTGGATTAAATAAATTCATGATCAGTCGTTTACGCATGGTTATCACTTATTGTCCCTATGAATCAAAGTGTTCACGATCTTGTGGAGTGCCCGGATAACTTCCGGATCTTTAATCAAAGCGATTGAAGAAGCCAGTTCGGTTGTTTCATCTCCGTCTTCTGGAAAAGTGAAGAATTCTTGATAACTGACGTCTAATCCGGAAACGATGCGTTCTAGTGTGCTCATTCTGATGTCGCCGCGGCTTCCGCGTTCGATTCTGGCTAGCATGGAAACGTCCATGTTGGCTTTTTCGGCTAGTTGTTCCTGGGTCATGGATTTGCTGAGTCTTAATTCGTGGATTCTTTTGGCGACCTTTTCCTGTAACCGCATCCCTTAACCCCCTATCTGCCTTGGTCATAACATCAACGCTACCTGACTCCGGATTGAAGGATTAGGGCTAAATAACACATATTTTTAAAAAAAGTGGACTTATTAGACCATAAAGCTTTATAATATTATTTGTGGTTGACAGATGATGTGAGGAGCAATTGCCATGGTAAACCTTGTTATTCGCTGGAATCGTCGGACGGATAAGGTTTGCGCCACTGTTGGGGTGGTAGTGTATATACTTTCAATCATGTTGCCAGCTGCAAGTCGTAGGCAGATCAAGCCGGCTTTTTTGAACGCATCATGAAAAGCATATGGGGATGTTCTTTTTTCGACAAGATGCTTACAAAACATAACAGTCTGTGTGGCGACAATTTTCGTGTGGGGCGAAGATTATCGCTGCCGTTCGTATATCATTAGTTTATTTTAATGGCTTGCAGGATCTGTCTTTTCCTAGTAAGTTGTGCCTTGAATATCCTGTCTATGGCGGGATATTCTTTTAGTTTACGCTGGTTTTGATCATTGTGAATTTGTAAATTGATTCTGTAAAAAAGATTTGGTAACTTTTACAAAAATTGTTGAATAGTTTGTATAAAGAAATCGAAAATAGAAGTATAATAACATTTGTATTTAATATTAAAGGATTTGGAGGAGTACAAATGGGAACAACGAAGCGGCGAAAATTTTGGACAGCGCTTACAAACAACGAACATAAGGTGACATTGGTTCATAGTAAGCATCATGGCTGGTTGGCAATTGGATTAACGTTTTTTGCAATGGGGACTGCAGGAATCGCCTTGTCAAGTCAGGGCCAAGTGGTGCATGCAAGTGACCAACAGCCTGCAACACAGCAAACAGCGACCAATCAGGGCCGAGTTTGGAAAGTTCGTCCAGTAAGCCAAATCGAAGCACAGATTAAAGCTTCCGGGACGGGCTCGACGAATTACAACATTCAATGGGGTGACACGCTTTCAACGATCAGTGAAGCGCTGAATCACACCGGCTTCACAACATCAGTAGCGCGACTGGCAGCCATTAATCGGATTGCCAACGTGGACTTGATTTATGCCGGCGCCAAGTTATCCCTGCAAGGTAGTGGTGACAATGCGACAGTAACGACGCAAGACGTCTCGGGAAATAATCAAACATTTAATTTAAATCCAGCAAAACCGGCTACCCTTACACCGGCGCAACAAGCTGAGGCTAAATATACTGTAGTTGGCGGATCAACTGGCGGCACTTCAACTGGTGGCGCGTCATCTGCTCCTGCTGTCACACCTAATCCTGGAAGTACCGATAAGGATGCCCTCCAAAAACAACTGGAAGCGATCCAAGCGGCGAAGGATAAAGCAGAAGCTGAAAAAGCAGCAGCCGAAAAAGCCCAACGTGAAGCAGAAGCTAAGTTGACCGCCTTGTTGAACAACGAAAATACGGAGACATTGGCGCAGTTGCAAGCCAAACGAACCGCGGCGCAAAGGGCAGTTGATGCAGCCAAAGCTAAAGTGACGGCCACGCAAGAAAAGCTTCAAGCCGCTCAAACAGCAGCACAGCAAGCACAAACAGCTGCTGACCAGACAAATGCGGCAGTGGCTGCAAAACAAGCCGCCGTTGATCAGAGCACAGCCCAAGTCAACAGCGTCACCACACAACTGAGCGATTTGCAGAATCAACTAAATACGCTGGCAGACCAAGTGAAGACCAACCCAGATTCACAATCAAAGGTTAATGAAACAAAAGCCCAGTTGGCAGTTGCACAACAAAAGCTGACAAGTTATGAAGGCCAGTTAGCCGATGCAACTACAGCTCTGACTCAAGCAAAGCAAACAGCTAGTCAAGCGGGACAAAAATTAACCGCAGCCACCCAAGCGGTTAATGCGGTTAAAAATGAGGCTACGACAGCCCGAAATGAATTTGACCAAGCTGAAACAACTTTGAAAGCTTTACCCGCATCCGTGACGAGTCAAAACAGCCAAGAAGCAGAAACCGTTAAAGCTCAGTTGGCTGATTTGAAGGTCAAAGTAAACCAATTAGATACAACGATTGATACGCTTAACGCTCAAATTGCAACGTGGCAAGATCGTTTGGCAACGGCACAAGATGATGCTGCAACAGCTCAAACAGACTTGGCCGCTGCTAAAACCAAGGCTGAAAAAGTCGACACAACCGACCATCAACAGACTGTAGAAGCTGCTCAAACATCAGTTGCTGACGCTAAGAAGACTTTGCCAACAATCTATGTGCCAAAGAACACTGACAAGAAAGTCACCATCAACAAAGACGAAAATGGCCAGACGCTCAACAACTTGGACGGGTACAAACTCATCACTGCCGGAACGCCTGTTAAGTCGGTTCAGACTTCTAGCAACGGTGACACAATCACGACTTATACAACGACCAATGTTTATCATAAGATTGCCTATCAGACAGTTAACAAAACGGTCAATGTGGATCAGTCCGGAAATGCGTTAACGAACACAGATGGCTATACTAAAGTTTCTGTATCGAGACAAGTTGCTGAATCAACCGATCCTAAGACTGGCGATGTCACGACGACGGTTACATTAACCACTGTTTGGAAGAAGACGGAAACGCCAACGCATACCACGGTCAACAAGACTGTGAACGTGGATCAGTCGGGCAAGGTTTTGACAAGTACAGATGGCTATACAGAAGTTTCACGTTCTAGCAAGTCGGAAGACACCAAGGATAACGCTGGCAACATTACCACAACGGTTACAACCACCATTATCTGGAAAAAGAATGAGACGCCAACGCACACCACCGTCAACAAGACCGTCAATGTGGACCAGTCAGGTAAGGTTCTGACAAGCACAGATGGCTATACAGAAGTTTCACGTTCCAGCAAGTCAGAAGACACCAAGGATAACGCTGGCAACATCACCACGACGGTTACGACTACAATTGTCTGGAAGAAGAACGAGACGCCAACCCACACCACCGTCAACAAGACTGTGAACGTGGATCAGTCGGGCAAGGTTTTGACAAGCACGGCTGGCTATACAGAAGTTTCTCGCTCCAGTAAGTCGGAAGATACCAAGGATAATGCTGGTAACATCACCACAACAGTTACGACCACGATTGTTTGGAAGAAGAACGAGGTCACAACGCCAGCCATTGTGAACAAGACCGTCAATGTGGACGAAGCAGGTAACGTTTTAACTAGTGTTGACAATTACTCGCTTGTTAACAGTTCAAAAACGTCTAAAGAAGACCCAAGCTCATCGACAACAACCTTCACCACGACCAACGTTTGGAAAAAGAATACCGATCCAAACGAAACAATCATCAATAAGTTTGTTAACGTTGATGATCAAGGCCACGAGCTAACTTCTACTGATGGGTATGTTTACATTGGTGGAGGATCAGCTACAAGTTGGTTAACGACTAGTGATGGTCACAAGACAACAACAGTGACCTACACAAGCACGTATCACAAGCCACAAGCCAAAACCGTCACAAAAGAAGTTGACGTAGACGAAGGCGGCAATACCTTGACCGACAAGACCGGTTACGTCAAGTTTTCGTCAACGCCAATTACAACAGTATCGAAGGATCCGAATACTTGGGATACAACGACGACGATCACGACGAAAAATGTTTGGCGCAATGTGGAAGCTGCAGGAACCATTATCGGCGCAATTAAGAGTGTCAACGATGCTACCACGCAGCTGATTCAAACGCAGATCGAAAAGAATGATCGGAAAGTTTCGATTGAACAAGCTGCACAGTACACGGACAAAGATCTAACCATGGCGGTCATCAAGAAGTTCAATGTGCTGATCAATGGTGAACAGAAGCGTACCGGTCATGTTCAAACTTCCTTAACTTCAGATCCGAAAGCTTATGAGATGGAAGCACCGCGCGCCGTTGAGGTTATGTTCAAGTTCAGTCACACGCGGCCAGTTAATGCACCAGCAAGTGGTACTGAAGCCGTCACCTATCAAAAAGGCGAGCCTTACATGAGCCGAAATACTGAGAACATTTCAATTTCCTCGCTTTGGAAGAAGGATGTCGATGGCAGTGCCGATAAGCTGAGCACTTTGATTGCGGAAGCGATGTTCAAACAATACATTGTGGATGAACGTCCAGAAAACAACCATGGTGAAACAGGCGGTCACTACCAAAACATCATTAACTCTGGCTACAAGAACATCGTCATCGGCGTTTACGTCGTTGATGAAGGTGATTTCTATGCCGCTTCAACTGCTGTTGCAACCGGGAATGATGGAACCTTCAATTAAGATGAACCACTGATCGAAACCGATCGCTAACCACGCTGGTGCTGTGAAGTTTAACATTTTACACGCGGGTCCGATTCCCGCGGTGGTTTTATAGACAGAACAAAGTCAACATGCACTTTGAAAACTGGCAAATACTAATAAGGCAAAAACTGTCAGAACCCTCAATGCTGATATGAAGGCTCTGACAGCTTTTTTGAGATATGCGTGAGTAAAGCCAAAGCAAGAATTGGGTTCCATGTAAGCAAGCAGGCTGCTTATTGGGCATAAATCGCCTTGAGCCCTGCAATATCGCCATCAGATAGTTGCGTAACCCCGCGCGTGACTGGATACATCACCGAATCAGTCGACTGGCTATGATCCAGTCCGAGCGCGTGGCCAAGTTCATGCATGGCCACGGCCGCATTAATGGATTGTGATGGGTAAGCTAGGTTGAGACTGGCGCGGGCATGGTTGATAACGGTAACCTGTGCGCCTAGCGTTTCCACGATAATGGTCGGCCCGCCTTCTCCAAGTTCGGTGGTACCAAGACTTGCTTGGCTCATGTCTTTTTGATAACTGGAAAAAGTGATCTGATTGTCGCTTCTTTTGCCTTGACCGGGGATGAGCTTAACAATACCGGTTGCGTTGTAAGCGCGCACGGCATTGGTGAAAACAGTGTGTTCTGCTTGCGGTAAATTGGCGTCAAAATGGTAATAGTAAGTACGCTTAAGGTGTCGGCCTTGGACAATATTCAAGGCCGGGGTGGCTCCTGCTGGCGTACTTGCCGAGCGTGAAGTTGCCTGGCTAGTGGTGCTTGAGGCAAGACTGGTGGAGGAGGTTTGACTGGCCGAGTCCGCAGATGAATTGCCGTGCAGCCAGTTACCAACAGTGTGCGTTGTTGTAGCCCATGCCTGGGCGATGCCGGCCTTCACTGTTTCGCGAGTTGTGAACGGGAGTGGACTTTCGGTGCTATAAACCAGAAAAACGCCTGCCACAAGCAAGATCAGCCAAAATAAACGGTTGCGGTGTTTCATGCCCATTGGCCTCATTTCCAAAAAAGAATTTGCTGACTGCGTACGATTATTCTATGCTAACTTAGACGTGGTTGTCGTGCAGCTTTAGACTGATATTTTAACGGTTTTGTAGGGAATCGTCATCCGGTAGTGTCACAAGTGAACGATCTCACCGGAGAAACCTGTTAGCGAGCCATCAGTTGAAAAAGTGGAGGGGATCAAATGGATTCTTTATCAAGCGTGCTCCTTGCTTATAACCTTGGTCGCGTCACAAAAACGATTCCAATGACAAATGGTAAAAGCAGCATGGCATGGCGAGTTGAGACAATATCGGGACCGGTTTTGGTCAAAACAGTTCCCAGTACGGAACAGGCTTTGCTTGAATTTGCGCTAACACAAGCTATTCAAGACGTTGATAGCCACTTGACGCCAGCAATTTTGTTAACACAAGCTCAGCAACCATTTATCAGTGTGAACAAGAAAATTTATCAAGTTCAGCGATTCTGGGAACACCATCCCTCTGCACCTACATTAGCGGCAGCACTAAGTTGTTATCTAAAAATTCGGAAAGGTTTAGATCAGTTTGAATATGATTGGCAACCACAAGATCCGCAGCCATTGCAGCAACTGTGGCAAAAGCAGCATGCCAAGTTGCAGCAAACTCAGCCGGCAATTTATGCACATTTGGTTTCTCAGATAGAATCGATGCTCTTGCTCGACCAAGCTCAGGAAGCATGGGTGCATGGCGACTTAGGACGGTGGAACTTGCTCACAATGACGAATAAGCAAGTTGGTATCATCGACTTTGGACAAGCTCGTCGCGGTCCGCGTTTTTTGGACTTAGCGGCCCTTTATCATGGTTTTATGCCGAGGCAGGGAGTCGCACTATCTGTCTATACTGAGCGTTTTTGCCATTTAGCTGGTATTAGTGAAGCTGATCGGCCACTCTTTTTAGCAACAGTTCGCTTGTGGTTGGTAAAAGGATTATTGGTAGGAGTTGAAAAAGAACCGACTGCTGTCCAGGAGTTGTGGAGTAAAATTCGGTTAATCACTGGGATTGAGGAAACTGGTGAAGGTTGTTAGTCGTCTTGATGTGACTTTACTTTACTTTTCATGTGCAAAACCATCAATGATATTGTAAAGTAGTTGTTAATATTAATTGATTGGGTACGCTTTTATTAAAGGCCTAAGGAAAAGGACATTGACGACGATGAGTAAAACCTACACGATAGATGGAAAGCAATATCTTTATATAAATATCGCGCAGGACTTGAGCGCCCAAAAGTTAGGTAAAATTGTGATTCTGCAAGATATTGCTAGTAACAACTATTGTTCAATTCCTCAAAGTGAACTTGAAATACGCTCGGGGAATAATTTGGCTGCTCATGTAGCGCTTTATCGTGCGCGAATTGTTGGCCGCACCGATGTTTACGCACATCGCTATTTTAATAAAAAAGCACAGAAAGATATTTATTCGCCTTTTCCGGTTTTTAAAGATAGACGACCAGTTAAAGGTACTTATGCACCGTTGACCGATCAAGATCTTATTGATCATCTTGAGGGACAAGAATTTTTGGGGTTTTACCCAATGCTGAAAGACGATACGACTAAGCAACTTATCTTGGACTTTGATGGTCATCATGAAGGCCAGCACTGGCAAGCGGTGACGATGACGGTCAAAAAATTGTGTAGGAAATATAATATTCCTTGTTTGGTGGAATTATCGCAGTCTGGAAAAGGAGCTCATATTTGGTTCTTTTTCGCTCAACCCGTTGCAGCAGGATTGGCGAGAAGGCTTGGAGACGCGATTTTAAAAGCGGCAAGTGCGGTTAACACCAACATTTCGTTTTCCGCATTTGATCGAATGTTTCCTAGTCAAAGTGTGTTGGGAAATGGTCAAATCGGCAACCTGATTGCTGGGCCATTGCAAGGGGAACGCCGCTTGCACGGTTTTGCTAGCTTTGTCGATGACGCGTTTAAACCGTTAGCGGATCAGTGGCAGGCGTTGGAACGAGTCGGTTTAATTGATGCAGCAACGATTGATCAATTGCTTAACGAGTTAGCGAATCGGTCTGTATTTCGACTGTATAACGATGATCAGGACAGTGAGCTAGATCTACTAAAACAACCTCTTGTTATTGACCAAAAGCTGACCATTATTCACGCCAACGCTTTATATATTGACAAAACAAGCTTGACTGACCAGCAGATTATGAGTCTCAAATATCTTGCGTCTTTTCACAATCCCAAATTCTATGAACGTGAAGCCCAGCGTCAGTCGACTTTTGGCGTTCCAAGAATTATCAGCCTGTTTGAAGAAAATCATCAATATCTTCTGCTTCCGCGTGGGTTAGCGGATAGGTTGCGTGGTTTGATTCCAAATATCCAGTGGCAAGACGAGACGATTAAAGGATTACCCATAAAGGCTACATTTAAGGGGCAACTTCGCCCTGATCAACTACCCGCATTTACCGCATTGGGAAAAGTTTCCACCGGCATTTTGCAAGCGCGTCCAGGTTTTGGCAAGACGGTGATAGCGGCAGCCTTAATTGCCAAGCATCAGGTTAGCACTTTGATATTAGTTAAAAACAAGGCGCTTGCAGAACAATGGGTTACTCGACTGAATCAGTTTCTCGAGGTTGAAACAGCGCCAATTTTGACTGAGTTAACCCGAACTGGTCGAAAACGGCATAAGCGCAGTATCGGCACGTTTTTTGGCAATAAGAAAAATCGCAGTGGTGTGATTGATGTTGCAACCATTCAGTCTTTGACGGGAGATATTCAAGTTCAAAATATCTTGAAGGACTATGGCATGGTGATTTCAGATGAAGTTCATCATGACGCGGCTTACACTTACGATCAAGTGATTAAGCGGATCAGGTCGCAATACTTATACGGATTATCTGCCACCCCGTACCGACGCGATGGACAAGATCCCATCTTAATCATGCGCTATGGACCAATTCGTTACCAAACGGATGCCATTGATAGCCAGTTCGCGCTTAAAGTAAAGCGAAATGTCATTCCCCGCTACACGAGCTTGGGTATGCTGTCTTTGGAAATGGCAAATAACAGCCTGACGCAAAATCGTGAAGCAATGTTAAATGATGAGCAGCGTAACCGAGCATTAGTTCGAGATGTCCAAGCCAATTTAGCAGAAGGTCGGCATGTTCTTTTATTGACCGATTTGCGTGCGCATGTTGAACAGTTGGCAGAGGCGTTACCGGAGCAAGGCGTCTACAAACTTTATGGTGGCCAAAAATCAAAGGAAAATGATCAGATCGTAGCAAAAGTTTCGCAAACACAGGCGGCTTATGCATTGATTGCGACAGGAAAGTATGCCGGTGAAGGGTTAGACATAAGTGGTATCGATACCATCATTTTAGCCATGCCATATTCGTGGAAAGGCATTGCGGTTCAATTTCTTGGCCGAATGCAGCGGTCGTTGAGCACCAAACCGGAATTACGAGTTTACGATTATATTGATCCGTCAATCCCGATGCTTGCTCGCATGTATCATAAGCGTCTTAAAGAATACAAACGCCTTGATTACAAGATAACCGAAGATCAGTTTTCCAAGCAGTCAGGATTGCGCGTTTATAATGGTGATTATCAAAAAGACCTGCGCCGAAATTTAATCGCGGTTAATAAGATAACCATTATAGCAAACCAACTCTCCAGATTTATGGAAAATATGATGACGATTGTCCAAGCCAATCATGGACAGATTCAGGTCATTTTGAATCAGGATCAATATAAAGAAGTCGAGCTGAAACGATTAAATGACGTGTCTTATACGTTTTACAATGGCAACTTACCTAACTGCTTAGTTTTAGGAGAAGAACAACTTTGGTTTTCTTCTGACAACGGTTTTCAACGTAATAGCGGCATGACGATTCAATTCAATCAGCCTGCCTTTGTTAAACAATTTCAAACAATGATGACTCAAAGCACTCGGGGACTGGATCTTTAAATGCAAGTAAACCGGTAAGTGATGTACGAGCAGTTGTCGTTGTTTCAAATTTAATGGCAAATTTCCTCGCGCACAATTGATTTCCCCTACAAAAAGTGGCAAACTAAAAGTAAGTAACAGGAAAGGTGACGGTATGATGGCAACGATCAAGTTATCGCAGTCGTTTGTTGATTTGATGAAGAAGAAGCATTTTGACCAGAAGATTCTGTTGTTGATTGCTGATGATGGCGGCGGGCGGTATTCCTTACAAGGCGGGGCCTGCAGTATCGGCACAAAGTTTTCGTTAATTGTCCTTGATGAACCGGATCCGGATTATCAAGTGAAGTTGGAAAATGATGCCGGGTTGCAGCTTTACACGTCCGACTATGACATGATTTTCTTTGCAAACGGCTTGGCGATGGACTTTAAGCAAGGTGCGATCAGTATCAAAGATGACGCTCATGCTTATTTGGACGGAAGCGTTCGAATTGCTAAGGGTTCAGATGTGCTGGCAGCGTTTAAGAAGGGCATTATGATGAGTGGCGCTACTTGCTAGTTATTCGCGGCAGTATTAGAAAATAAGTAAATTAGACGACACTGGCGATGGTAATTTCGTTGTCAGTGTCGTTTTTGTCTAACCGCAGTGAGCTAGTCAATAACGTTAAAAGGCACGCACAGCATGTGAATGTTTGTAAACTCACCGTAGATTTTTTTGAAATGACAAACCTTCTTCGTTGCCTTTTGACCAAATAGTTGGTACTATTGCATCATAAAATAACAAGTCGAACGGAGGCTTTTTCCAATGCGGATCAAAGACCGATTTACCCCATCAAAACTTAATGTCGGGGCTGCGCTTGGTGCAGGGTTCTTTGATGCGCTTCGCAGGTAGACTTTCGGTCGGTCATAAAATTGGATTAACGTTAGGCGGCTGAGAGGTCGTCTTTTTGTTTGCCATTGTGCAGCCCTAAGTAGTCGTTACGATTGGTTCGGCCAGTCGGAGGAAACGAGGGGATATGCTATGCAGACAATCATGCAAATCGGCGCCTTGAAGAAACGGTGGTTATTGGGATTATTCATTTTACGGGTTGCCATTGATGGGTTCAATGTGGCGATTTCGATGTTGATTCAGCTGGGATTGACCGCTGCATTAACAGGTCGCACAGGGATGCTGGTAGGTGTTTTTGGTGGCATGCTTGGAGCCACCTTGGTCTACACCGGACTCTACTGGCTGTCAGGCGTTGTCATGGAGCGGCTAAAACGACGCTTGAGTGTGGCAGTCGCCCGGGCGTTGATGGCAAGTTTCTTGGCGGGGGATGCTCAAGATGTACCGGATGCGGGTGTGGCAACGAATTTACTGATCACGGATACGCAGAATGTGATGCAATTTTTGGACAGTGGTGTGCTGCCGTTGGTTGATTTTGGCATGACAGTTAGTTTAGGACTGGTGTATGTCGCGACACAATCTTGGCAGTTGGCCGTGGCTTTCATTGGATTTGGGCTTTTATTTGCCTTGGTGTCACGCCATTTATTTCGCCGCCAAAATCAGGCACAAACCAGTTTAATTGCGGTGGATGATCGGCATAAGGGATTTTTCAATAACTTTTTGGCAAACTTTGAGCCGGTTCGTAATCTGAATGTCTTTGGTTATATTCGGCAGCGGCATCAGGCCATTTTTCAGGAAGCGCAACCGAGTATCCAGCAACTGGCAGGCGCAACCGGGGCGCTGGCAGGTATTTTTAATGGCGGCATTTATTTGGCGGAGGTGCTGACACTGGCGCTGGGGTTTGGCTTACTTCCACTGACGCATCAATCTGTTGCCGGTGTTTTGGGAGCCTGGAATGCCGGTGTAGGATCCATTCTGTGGCCGTTTTTAGGATTGGCACCAACCATTGGCTATCTCGCGCAACAACGGACCTCACTGAACCGGATTTTGCCGCGCTTGCAGAGATCACCAAAAGTTCAAATCGCCCCTTCCAAGGTCGATTCGGCACAACTGTTGACCATCGTAGGCGATCAGGTTGCTTTTCATTACCCGCATAGTGAGCGGCAATTATTACGAGGATTGAATTTTAAAATCCATAATCGCGGGATCACTTTTATCGTTGGGGCAAACGGTGCTGGCAAAACAACGCTGATGAAATTGATCCTCGGCGATTTGACGCCAACATCTGGCCAGATTAGGCTTCAGGGATCCGCAGATGAAGTCACCCCGGCTGAATTAATGGCATTTGTCCCGCAACGCAGCGTGATGTTTACCGCTTCGGTGACGGCCAATTTGCTTTTGGACACAGAGGCGTCTTCACCTCAGATAAGACCGTTGATGGAAAAACTCGGGTTGGGAAAATACGCTGAGGATCTCAATCAGATTCTTCAACCTGCACAGTTATCGCCGGGTGAACAGCGGCGATTCGGCATTGCCCGCGCCTTGCTTTCAAATCGTCCGTGGCTAGTCTTGGATGAGCCGTTTTCGGATATTGATGCTGCCAACCAGATGGCAGTGATGCATGTGTTGCGACAGGCTGCCCACACCCACGGCATTTTGATGATCACGCATACGTTTAATTTTGTCACTTCTGCTGATCAAATCATTAAGGTGGGTGAATAAGATGACTGAATTAAAGCAGTTTTGGCATCTTTTTAGTACGCGGATTGTGCCAGTACTATGGATTATTGCCATGATTTGTGCCGCAATTGAGTTTGGGTTAGCGCAGTTGATTCAACGGTTGACCCAGCGAGGTGCACTTACCATGCCGTTGATGATGATGGCTGTTGTAGCAGCAGGGGTGATTGGCGGTGGTCGCTGGCTCATCGCACGCTGGCAAACGCAGGCACATTATCAACTCACGCAAACGCTGCAAGCGCGCTTAATGGCGGCGCTAATGAACGGACCGGTTGCAGTTGATCTTGAAGCTCGAAATGAACGGCTCAATGGTTTGACGACTGAAGCGCCACTAGCAGCACCTTTGTTTATCAAATCGGTTACGGCTATTTTAGTCGGATTATTTTCATTTCTCGCTGCCAGTCTATTTGGCTGGTTAAGCTCCTGGCCATTGATGCTCATCATTGTTGGGTTGTGCTTGACGGCTTTGCTGATTCCTAAAGTAATGGCCGGTCGGTTAACCCAGGCACAAGACACGCAACAAGCTGAAAATGCGCGGACGCAAGCAGCACTGTTGGAAATTCTCGCCGGAAGAATGCTTCTAAAAGATTATCAAAAAGAACAGTTTGGTTTGCAACTATTTAGTCGAACATACCAAAGCTTTGCCGATTCCCAATATCGCATGGGTTTGCAACAGACCGGTACGATTGTCATGGGGTTTGCACTGGGCTTATTCGTTGATATTGTGATTTTGGGCGTTGAATTACTGTTTGTCGGTTTCAAATTTATCTCCATCGGGCAATTTGCTGCTTTTGCAATGCTGACGCCCAGTTTTACCTGGTTGTTTTACAGTATGCCAGGCCAGTACGCTCAGTTATCACGGAATCTAGTTGCAGCTAAAAGAATCTTCGGGTTAATTGTGCCGTTACAAGCAGCGTCGAGAAATGTTGCTGCTGAAAGCCAAGAAGCGCCCTCAGCTCACCAGCCGAAAAGCTCCGTACAACAGTTGCTTCTCAAACACATCACTTACACGTATCCAGATGCATCTCGGCCGGTTTTGGCGCAATTGGACTTAAAGCTAAATGTTGCGGCACATGAAAAGATTCTGATCACCGGACCAAGTGGTGGCGGTAAATCAACTTTGATTCGAATTATCTTGGGGCTTTTATCAGCGCAAGTGGGCAGTGTTCAAATAGAACCGGCTACTCTTGAAGCTCCACGCCAACTTGCGCACATCATCGGCTTTGTACCCCAAGTGGTGGCTTTGTTTGATGATACGTTGCGGCAAAACATCGCGCTTGGCCGCACTGTAAGCCAGACGGCACTATCGGAAGTGTTAGTCCAGACTGACTTACAGACATTTGTCCAGCGCTTGCCAGAAGGACTCGCCACGCAGCTTCATGGCCAAACAAAAGCCAATGTTTCGGCCGGTGAATTACAAAAGATTGGTTTGGCACGGGCACTTTTGGCACAACGGAGTATTTTGGTATTAGACGAGCCCTTCGCAAATTTAGATGCCGCCGCAGCAAAAAGCCTCAGTCAGCGATTGCGGAAACTACCAGTCGCATTGATTGTTATTTCACACCGCCAAGATGTCGAACAATTTTGGGATCGCGCGCTGCGGTTAGAACATGGACGGTTGAACGAAGCCAAGTTTTGAATAAAAGTAATTGGCAAGCGCTCTCATTTTCCGTATAGTGAAGATACCAAGAAAGGAGATAAAGGATGTTTAACTGGTTGATTTTGGGACATATCGTATTTGGCCTCATTGCATTTGTTGGTTCGTTGCTGTTGGCGCTTGGTTTCCGTACCTCCTTTGCCAGCCTGACAGCGATGCAGCAATGGGGGATTGGTCTTTCGATCGGCGGCCTGTTTGCGACCATGGCGTTTGTGATGCTCACGGCAGCTAATGTCATCCCTGCGCTTTTATTTATCGGCGCGGGCATCGCGTTATTGTGGACGTTAATCCACCGTCGTGCCGAGGCATAAAACCGCGATCGCATGAAGATGAAAAAGTCGACTGAGTGTTTTACTGAGTCGATTTTTTTAATGGGAAAATTGCCGTAGCATGAAGAAAGTGGTCCACTTGTTTAAATTCATGAGCAAAATAAATACCTAAATTTAATTTAAAACAGTTTCAAATAAACACAAACTCATTTTGTTCAAAAACGGGCCTATCGTTCATTTGTAGTACAAGGTAGACAGTTTTAGAGCGTCAAAGTCTTTTTCCAGTACAATCTGTGGTTGATTTATTAATTTTGCAATTAAAAGGCCGTTTTTTTAAAGAAGATTAAAAGCCGCTGAGCGCTAGGCAGGACTGATATAGCAGTTTATGCCGCCGTTATTTAGGGGGACTGGTGAGGATCTTTTTAAAAATTAACCGTTGACGAACTATTTTTTTAAACGTATGCTAACTTTAATTTCTTCGAAGGGAGTTAACCTGATGACCCAATTTATTCAAGCCATTTCCATGTGCATGTGCAGCTGCTATGAACGACATAGTGGTTCTATTTACATGGCTGGAGATTAGCTTGGGTGACGGAAATCACGTGACTTGAACGAAGAACGAAACTGGCGGTGTATCTAGAATCCTAGATGCACCGCCAGTTTTTATTTTATAACGCGGTTAATGGCGGAGAAATGAGAAGGTAAGCAATTTAACCACAATGGCCAATTTAGGGCCCAGCCATCATGGTTAAGGTTGGTGACACTTCGATCTCTGCTCGCGCGCTGATTTACGCTCCATAACGCGTTCACCGGCGCAGAAGTCTACGTGTAAGGACCTTAAGCGCAATGGCCAAGACCGGGCCATCACGCCCAAGGCCGCTTACACTCCGACTTCTAAGCGCGCCGGTTCACGCTCCATAACGCGTTCACCGGCGCAGAAGTCTGCGTGTAAGGACCTTAAGCGCAATGGCCAAGACCGGGCCATCACGCATAAGGCCGCTTACACTCCGACTTCTACCCGCGCCGGTTCACGCTCCATAACGCGTTCACCGGCGCAGAAGTCTGCGTGTAAGGACCTCAGCCGCAATGGCCAAAGTGCGGCCATCACGTCTAAGGCCGCTTACACTCCGACTTCTACCCGCGCCGGTTCACGCTCACTTTATTTTAGGAGATGGCTTTTATGAAGAAGCATCATTTGTTAACAGCACTTATCACAGGCGCTGCGCTTGCGACGTTGTTGGTCGGTTGTGGCGGTCAAAGTAGTTCGGCGTCCGGAAATGCGCAGACGCTTAACTTAACTGAAGAAGATGATCCGACAACATTAGATGTCAACGATATGCGCAATTCCAATGAGAACGATATTTTATCCGAAGTACAGGAAGGTTTGACGACGATTCAATCGACAAATGGTAAGGATAAAGTCGTTTTGACCGGAGCCAAGTCTTATACCAAGTCGGCTGATGGCCTTACTTATACTTTTAAGTTGCGGGATGCAAAGTGGTCAGATGGTAAAGCCGTGACCGCTCAGCAGTATGTGGATTCCTTCCGGCGGTTGCTGAAGAAAGAAAACGCCTTTTCACAGGCCACTAATGCCTATTTCATCAAGGGTGCGGAAGCTTATAACACGGGAAAAGGCAGTGCTGAAGACGTTGGTGTCAAAGCAATTAACAAGAACACCCTTCAGATTCAACTTGCTTATGCTTACCCGTCACTTTTGTCAGACCTCTCCTCAGTTGTGTATTATCCGGTTCGCCTCGACAAGATTAATCAAGTCGGTAATAAGAAGTGGAAAACTGACGTGAAGGATCAAGTCTTTAACGGGCCATTTAAACTAACAGCGTGGAAAAAGAATGACAAGATCACGCTGGAAAAGAATCCATCTTACTGGAATGCCAAGAAGGTTAAGCTCCAGAAAGTTACTTACACAACGACGGACAAGCCATCGACCGTGCTGTCATTAATGCAAAGTGGACAGTTAGATGCTTTGTCAGCCTCAGGAAAACAAATTGCCGATTTCAATAAACTTGCAAAGAGTAATAAATTGGTTTCGCGCACGCAAAATGGTCCCGGTACCACAGTTCTGATTATGAATCAGCATAATGGCGGGACGCAGGGATTGTTCAAGAATACGAAGGTTCGGGAAGCATTTTCATTGTCCATTAACCGCGATGATTACAATAAAGCGGTCAGTGATGGCCAGGACAAATTGACCTACACAATGGCACCGCCAACGCTGAATGTCGGGTCGACCAATTACGGCAAATATGTCGGCAATCCATTGAAAGAAGCCCAGGCTCAATACAACACAAAAGCTAAGCGGCAGGCATTGTTGAAGGAAGGTCTAAAAGAGTTAGGCAAGTCGACCGACCTTAGCAAGTTGAACTTTGTTTATTTAACGGTTGGCAGTGATGATACTGGTACTTGGTTGAAGCAGGCGATTAAGCAGCAACTTGGTGTCAAAGTAACGATTAAAACGGCCCCAGATGATGCCAGCTTCATCCAAATACGTAACAACAATCAATACGATTTAATGAATAATGGCTGGTCGGCTTCAGC
>OKVG01000406.1_pt1 | contig 35012 bp, 33 predicted proteins | sample 1606981 | NCBI WGS metagenome assembly OKVG01 (sample SAMN03281018, study PRJEB24777) | human gut metagenome | isolation source: fecal sample PR128 from 1 month old male Malay infant, vaginal delivered... | reverse complement strand
CAACGTAGCTGCCCTTCTCGCCATGTGCAAGGACAATGGGAGAATCTTTGCGAGTAACTACAATGCGACCGGGTTCCTGAGAGCATATAACAGCAAGGCCATAGGTTCCTACAATTTGCGAGCATGCTTTGGCAACAGCATCGCGAAGGTTGCCTCTGTAGGCTTCTTCAATAAGGTGAGCAACAACTTCAGTATCGGTGTCGCTGCGGAATTTGTGCCCACGAGCCTCAAGCTGCTCGCGGAGTTCAGCAAAGTTCTCGATGATGCCATTGTGTACAACGGCAATTTTGTTGTCACAAGAGGTATGTGGATGGGCATTACGCTCGCTTGGAGCACCATGCGTTGCCCAGCGAGTGTGTCCGATGCCACAGGGACTTGCATTATCGAGGTACTCCACCGCTTCAGCTAATCCCGCAACCTTTCCTACGCGATGTACGACCGTAAGTTCTTCGTTGGTTGCGTTTTGCAAAGCAATACCGGCAGAGTCATAACCACGGTATTCGAGACGTCTAAGACCTTCAATGAGGACATCTTTTGCACTTTGGTGTCCAGTAAAACCAACAATGCCGCACATATATAAGCTCCAATCGTGTGCTTCTGGGAGCGTCACAGAAACGATTAGTTTTAATCAACCCACTCTATTTTAGCGAGTTATATAAGCAATTCGGAAGTAATCCAGTGTGGCTTTGAATCTATCTTGAGCCGTAAGGCACGCATCAAGAAGAGAGCCGTTCTCCTTATCCCACTTAGAGAGCCCTCGATAATAGAAAGACTTCATGTCATCAGTAATGACAAACGGAACAACGTTATGAGCAAGGCATTCTTTAAGCATGATCAACCTGCCAACACGTCCGTTACCGTCTTGGAATGGGTGAATGCGCTCAAAGCGAGCGTGATAATCAACAATGTCTTCAAAGGTATGAGAGCTGTTTGAGTTATATGCCCTTAACAGCGATTTCATCTCTTTGGAAACATTTTCTGGAAGAGTGGTTTCTCGCCCACCGACCTCATTTGGTAAGCGTTTGTAATCTCCAACAGCAAACCAGTCCTTTGCAGAATCCGTTGTTCCCGTTTTTAGAATACGGTGCAGTTCTTTGATGATGACCTCTGTAAGAGGGTCTTTTGCATGGTCAATCACATAATCGATAGCGCGGAAGTGGTTCTGAGTTTCTACAATGTCGTCAATGTGAACAGGATTTCCATCAACGCCGATAGTAGCCGTTTCAAAAATCATGCGTGTCTGATCAAGGGAGAGCTTGCTTCCCTCAATGTGATTAGAGTTATAGGTAAGCTCGACCTGAATCTTATGATAAATGCCGCCCTTTATTTTTGAGACCTTTTCTTCAATCAAGCGCGAAAGCAGCGTACTTGTTGACAATGTTTTAGCGTTTTTTCGAGAAGGTTTTACCGCATCAGCTGGAATGTTCCAAGTTTTTCCCACGAGAAAAGCACCTGGCACGCGGCCATTAGCACAGTAATTGCGTACACTTCTCTCGGATATGCCCCAGAGCTCAGCAATCTCTACTGCAGAAAGAAATCCCATCGAGCTTCACCTCCCTATCGGCAAAAACTGATAAGATTATTATAGCAAATGGGACTATTTCTTGCCGATATCGGCAAAAAATAAATTCTTGATGCTATCTCCAATCGTACTTGCAATCGTTGCAATGAAACTTGGGGTCTTCTCCACATACAATACAGCCGCCTAAAATGACACGGCCTTCTTCGATGTCACGCAATAATTGATCGTCCAGCAGTCGTAAACCCCAAAGATATTTAGCAACATTTGTGCTGTTACATTTAGGACATACAGGGCTATCTGAACTCTGCTTTTCCATTAGTACTCCCATCTCACGATATCTACTTAAAGATCACACTTTATAGAAATACCAGTCTACGTAATGACATAAAAAATACTGTCCACTGAAATGGACAGTATCTGAGGTTGTATATTTGTAGCTTTTAGCACACAGGATTGACGTACTCACGCATCATAGCTTCTCGGTTAACAATCCACTGCTTACCATACTTACGAGCATCTACTCCTGGAACTATTTTGCCGTATGCAACAGCTTTACGCAGAGTAGACTCGCTTAAACCCCAGAGCTCACTAGCGTCCGAAAACGATATGAGTCCATCAAAGGGCGTCGCAACCTCCGTTCCGTTTTCCCATAGCTCATCGCAAGAGAGATCAAGGTCATCGTTCCAGATAATACCGTAACCACCTTGATCAACTTCTACCTCTCTGAACAGTGATTCGTCTTTCAGAAGCTTAAAAGCTGAAAAACACCTCATGAGCGGAGCTACATCGTAGATTTTTGTAGTCCCGTTAGTAAACTGAACACTCAACTTTAAGTCAGCCAACGCAGAGACTTCTTTGATCTTATGAAATTTCATAATCTGTCTCCTTTAGATGAGTGGATCGATCTTCTTAAACTCTTGCGACTTCCCTATCTCTTTTTGCTATTATTTAGGATATCACGATAACGTGATATCCTTGAAATGCTTAGTCGTAAAATACTGTCATGAACCATTGTCTGGTGTCATAAGTTAGATGTTAAACACACGATTTACGGGTGTCTCTTGGCTTATTTCTTGCCTAAAAGTCGATAACCTCATAATTTACACACGAGACATCTTCCGTAAGACTTAGTGCATCTATGGCTGCTTTTGGAGCTCCGGAATTTATTCTTATATCGCCTTTCTCACTAACATACAGCAACACATCAGGGTGCGGAACATCCTTTTCTGTCCCACCAAAAATACTTATACAGTCATATATAGTTGATCCTGGATAGTATTTTTCAATCCATTCATTCTCAATAGCGTAGTAACCTTGGATTTCTCGTACTCCGTCTTGAAGAGTGCTTAACCTCTTTCCTTCAACTAAAAGAACCATATTCTCATCAATGTCATACATGACGACATCTGGAAGAAGAAGATTTGTGCCATCACTAGCCTTTTTGTGCAAGGCTATTGGATCTCGCTCCTTAGTGAAAAAATATCCTCGTTCACACCCAGCGTGATTTTGATAAACCTCAATCATTCCATTGTTTTCGCTAAGTATATGGAGAAGAATCGAGGCCACTTTTTCTGAACTTTGTTCATAATGCCAATACGTTTTCGGAAAATTTATCTCTGCCGGCAATACAATATCTTTCAATTCGAGGTTAAGCATCTTACAGATAAACAAAAACTTGTTATTCACGCCAGACTTATTTATATAGCTTTGCTTAACACCATGCTTAGTGATAACAATTCGGCCAGTCCAGCCCAACGCTCTAAGACCCTTCGATAGCATTGAGAATGTTCCAATGTTTGGATCATGTCCGATATTTCCGGCTTCTTTCGGTTTTGAAAGGCGCCCAGATATTTCTATTGTGTCGCCTTTTCTGTCAATACGAATAGGGACATTACCCGCTGGTGGCTGCCTTTGAGAGTTCTTGGCATCAATAATTTCATCGATAGTTTTATATTTCTTAAACCAACTTAGATTTTTCTTTCCGACAATTTCCACGCCCAGTGTCATTAGTATGTTGGTGCCAATGATATTCGTGTCACTTGGACGCTTAAAGATATCTTCTTCGTGTTCTTCGTTGTAAAGCATATACTTTTTTACGTCTCTATAGAAGTTATCAATATATACAAATTTTGTCACTCGTTGGCTTACACCAGTATTTCTCGACTCTATGTCACTTGTTTTTGTCTCTTCAATTGCCATTATAGGAGTGTCAAATAAATCTTCATTTGGTTCTTCCGACTGCCTAAATACAAGAAAATCAACAAAGCTGGTATTACCACTAACTGTTTTAACAAAAATATTTTTTATCCCAGAGACCTCAAGCCCCTTTACCAAATACGTAAATGAAAATTTTAGAGTTTTCATAACAGGCAGTACCTTAACATCGGTAACTTCGCCACTGACACTTGCTTGGAAGTCTTTACAATAGAGCGAAATGATTTGGTAAAGAACTGATCTTTTTGGTTTTTCTTCAGTCAGTACCCAAAGGTTCATGGTTCCTCAATTCGTCGACTAAAAAAATTATAAGGCAATTATAATAATGTAGTGATCTGATAATGCTTGCTCATGCGACTTAAAGGGAATAATAGGTTATGAAGATATACGTAAAACCACTACGCGTCTTACAGGAATGATGCGTGAGTATATCTTTTAGACTCACGTAAAGATTTCTCAGCTTGTCTGAGTCTGTAGGTAAATTACATACTAGTCGCTATATAAAAAGGATATAGTCTCATTATTGCCGATGATATTTCAGGAAGGTTGAATAATAGTGCGATATATTGGTTGTAAAGCAAAACTGCTTGAACATATTGATGCAACTATTGAACAATATGCGCCTAATGCTAAAACTGTATGTGATGTGTTTTCAGGTACTGCAACAGTAGCAAGACATTTTAAAGAAAAATATCGTGTGTATTCAAACGATCTCCTGTATTTCTCATACTGCCTACAAAGAGGTACTGTTCAGAACGATGAAAAGCCAGATTTCTCTACACTTAAATCCATCGGAATCGGTGATCCAATTGCTTATTTCAACAATATGGCTACCTCTGAGATGGAATGTTTACCGCAAGAGAGGCGTTTATTTCAAAACTGCTATGCTCCCACAGGAAACCGTATGTATGTAACAGACGACAATGCTCTCAGGATTGATTATGCGAGAAACACCATTGAGCAGTGGAAAAATTCAAATGCAATCTCTGATGCAGAATACTACTATCTTATCGCTTCTTTGATTGAGGGAATTCCTTACGTTTCCAATATTGCTGGTACTTATGGAGCGTTTAATAAGTTTTGGGATAACCGTTCATACAAAACTTTTAAACTTTATGATATTCCTGTCATCACAAATGGAAAAAATAATCGGTGTTTCAATAGAGACGGTGTCGAACTTGTCTCTGAAATTGAGGGAGATGTGCTGTACGTAGATCCACCATATAACGGTAGACAGTATTTACAGAACTATCATGTTCTAGAGACTGCAGCAATTTATGATTTTCCGAAATTATCTGGTGTGACTGGTCAAAGAGAATACGAGGGAAAGCGATCTGATTTTTGCCTTAAACGAAGGGTAATTCCTGCATTTGAGTCGCTCATTGAGAAGGCACATTTTGAACATATTATTCTAAGCTATAGCACAGAAGGTCTTATGACTATAGATGACATAAAAAAAATTATGGTAAGACACGGAGTGAAAAATTCTTTTGATGTAATTGAGATTCCTTACAGAAGGTTTAAGAGCCGCGCCACAAAACATAGCGGTGAAATCAAAGAGCTACTTATTCATATTCAGAAAGAACGTACATGGTAGCCAGTAGCTATGTAAAAAGTCCATTGAATTATATGGGTGGCAAATTCAAAATTTTGTCAACCATAATGCCTAAAATCAATTCTCAGCCAACTGATGTATTTGTTGATGTATTTGCGGGCGGTTTCAATGTAGGTGTAAATTCAAATGCAGAAACAGTCGTATGTAATGATCAGATTGTATATCTGGTTAACATGCTTGAATATCTATCTAACACTCCAACTAAAAAAATAATTGAAGCAACTAATGCTTGCATCTCTGAATTTAACTTGTCAAAAGAAAACGCAGAAGGATATCTGAGGCTTCGTGAAAGGTATAACGCGAAAAAAACTCCTCTTGATTTGTTTGTATTGACTTGTTTCTCATTCAACCATCAAATCCGATTCAATAGCAAGCATCAATTCAACGTTCCGTTCGGAAAAAACAGGAGTTCGTACAATACCAGGATTGAAAATAACCTTCAGCTTTTTTGTCAAGTGATTTCGCAAAAAAAAGTTATATTTTCCTCTAAAGACTTTAGAGAACTGTCATTTGATAATTTAACAAAGAATAGCCTTGTATATTGCGATCCTCCTTACTTAATCAGTACTGGAACGTACAATGACGGTAGGCGAGGATTTTCTGGCTGGGGCAAGCAAGACGAAAGGGACTTGCTCGATCTCTTGACCTCTTTGAATGACAAAAAGATTCGTTTTGCATTATCAAATGCATTTACAAATAAGGGCCTAGTCAACGAGTTACTAATTGATTGGGCTCGAGATTATAAAGTGCTACATATTAATAACTCATTTACAAACTGCAGTTACCACTATCTAGATAGAAATAGTGGTACTGATGAGGTCATGGTGACAAATTTCTAATGAAAAAAACTATAACACTTAATCAATACGATACCGCCATTCCTTTTCACGAGGTTTTTCCCAGCTACGACACGTCCCAATTGCCATTATGGGTAAAAAATCGCTTGGATGACGCTAGGGTTTACGGCAACACTAAACAGATGTTGATTTTTTCTGATGGAAAAAAATACCAACTGAACAACTCTCTCAATGACTTATCAGGTGGAGAGTGGTTGAACTTCACTAGGTCCGTAGTGAGTACCTGGTATCCGACAAATGGTAGAGAAAGTTATGCGCACTCCATTAGGAAGGTACATCCAACACCAAAACCTCCTCAACTAATGAAAGAAATCATTGAATTCTTTACTAAAGAGAATGAAATAGTCTTTGATTATTTCATGGGGGTTGGAGGAACGCTTTTAGGATCATCTCTTTCAGGACGGAGGGCTTTAGGAATTGACTTGAATCAAGATTACATTGAAGCATATAAATCTGCTTCAATGAGCTTGGGATTGCCAGAGCAAACAACGATTTGTGGCGATTCTTTAGTCATTCTTCAAGATGGCTCACAGATAAATGATTTTCTAAATAACGAATTATTCTCCTTGATTCTAATAGATCCACCTTATGGAAACATGATGGCAAGAAAGAAAACTGGCGGTGATATTCCTGTATATGGAGAGGAGGCTACTCCTTTTACATCTAGTACTAATGATTTAGGGAATATGGAGCTTAACCAATGGCTCCAATTGTTAAAAGAATCTGTCTGGAAGTCTTTAAAGTATTTGAAGCCTAAGGGATATGTCGTCACCTTTATCAAAGATTTACAGCCAAAGAAAAAACAAGTTAATTTACTACATGCTGATATTGTTTATGCCTTAAACGATATCCCTAATCTTTTCTATAAAGGTATGAAAATCTGGGAAGATAAGTCGGTAAAACTTTTTCCTTATGGATACCCCTTATCGTTTGTTGCAAATCAAACTCATCAGTACATCTTAATTTTTCGAAAAGAAAAATAGCAGTCCAAACAAAAGCCCTCCTTGCTAACTATATTTTTCTATGAAACAATATTTTAAATGTCATAAAGAAACACCTCTTTAAAATTGGTATTTTCCATGTTTTGAACTGCCTCCCATTTCTTATGTCCAAGAAATGGGAGGCTTTTTATGCGTATGGATTGTAGGGTAAAGCACGGTGTAGAGGTGAGGAGAAAGGCAGCAGAGCTCTTTGCTTCCGGTATGGGATCTTGTACGGTTGCAAGTACTCTTTCTGTTTCACTCTCAGCTGTAAAAACATGGCACTATATATACCACGCGTTTGGAAGCGAGGTGCTACTGATCATGGATGGCAAGCAAGCTCCCTATACCTACGAGCAAAAAGTTGCTGCAGCAAGAGCTGTCATTGAGGACGGCATGACAAAGGCTGAGGCAATGGCCGAGTTTAAGATTATGTCGCTGGCACCACTTAAGCGATGGTGCAAGCTCTATCGTACAGGTGGCGCAGAGGCTCTTAAGCCAAAGCCAAAAGGAAGACCTAAAGGCTCTAAATCCAAGCCACAGAAACGCACCCGCGAACAGGAACTTGAGGAGCGCTGCCGCAGGCTCGAGACCGAAGTAGCCTACTTAAAAAATTGCGCGCCCTGGTCGAGAAAGACGAGCTCTGACCGGGGTAAAGGCTAAGATTGTGAGCGCTTTGTGCAGTGAGGGGTACTTTTTGTCCTATTTGCTGGAGTGCTCAGGACTTGCAAGGTCTACCTACTACTACGCACTAGCTCACCCAGTAAAGCTGACACGTCCAGAGCTACACCGCGCGGTTGCAGAGATCTTCTCGCGTACTACAAACGGCTGTGGCCACAGACAGATAGCCATGTGTCTGCGCGCTGAGCTGGGTGTAAGAATCGCCGACAAGACTGTTCTTACAATCATGCGTGAGATGGGTATTCGCTGTAAGATACGGCGTGAGACAGACTATCACCGCTATAGCTCCTATAAAGGTGTTGTCCAGAGCATGTCCAGAAAGAGCAACTGCATAGACAACGGTACTACCGAGCAAGTCTTTGGCCATATGAAAGACGAGTTCTTCCGAGGAAAAACGTGGCCTAACTTTGAGTCTTTCAAAGCTGATTTGGACGCATATGTTATGTACTGGAATACACAAAGGCGTCAAGTTAAACTAAAAGGACTGACCCCGGAGGAGTTCCGGAATCAGTCCTTAGTGGCCTAGCTCTTTATTAAATTCGTCCAAGTTTTGGGACGCAGTTCAGAATCGAAGACTGTTATTCCCACTATTTCACTGGTGGCTTTGCCCTGCGGCGATGCCGAAACAGTACCAGACGGTACTCAGCCGCACCAAAACGCGAGTTCAGAAGCCAGTTTCTGCTACTCTCACTCTTTCACGCTCGTATGCCGATACGTCATTCCAGCCTATTCCAGTTGGGCTGTCGATTATCGCCGTTTTACCGTTGAATCCCGACGCATGACTTCGCGTGGGTGTTTGGGACAAATCCTGAGACAAGCCCGCAAACTATTTCGAAACCTCGAGACCGCATTTTTGTTTTTATCCCGGGGACAAAAACGGTCTGATTGTAAGGCTCGGAATCGACCGAAGTGAATGTCAGAACGGGCGATTCTCTTCTTTGATGTCTGTTTAGCGAAGTGAATCATAGCCAGCGGCTTTATCGTCTTGCGTTCCCGTAGGTCAGGTGAGATACGCGAGAACTATGACTGAAAGAATCGTAGCAGGCGGCTTATTACTGCATGGTTGTTTTCACGCTTACTTTATTTGACTTTAATCACGGTTCGGCTTTGCTCAATAAGACTGAGATATCGTCACGAACGAAAGGGCCCTTCAGTGAATCAGAACTCGAAAATCAACGACTCTCTTAGGGAAGTAATCCTATTTTCCATTTTCACTATCGTGCTTAGCGTACTCGCTCAATAACCCCGCAGCACTCTCCCCTGAGTGCGTAAGCAGGAGCGTTAAGCCGATAACGATTTTATGCAGCAGGCACTCAATTCGACTCCAGCGAAGCGGTGGCGCAATTTCGAGAGCCACTGGCTATCGTTGTCGAAGACATACCATACCGATTGAACAGAACGGCGCGTATTCTGTTCCTGCTTTGCCAGCAACCGAAGAACCAGTGTCAATCATAGCGTTTTTGCGGTTGAATAAGCCGAATACGGTGAAGTTACCTTTCGTATAAACGCACTCATAGCTCGCCCGATGTAGACCTGATTTTGATTGGAAGATAGGCAACTAGACCTCATCCTGCTCATCGCCGATGGCCCTGGCACTCTGACGGAATGACCCTCTCGTAGCACTTTCGATTAGCGTGAAGAGCTTGCGATAGGATCACGCTGCGTGAGAAGCGATGCTTGCCAAAGATGGCAAATCCCCAGTCGGTGAAATGGACTCACTTATGGCAGACATTGATATTGTCACTTGAATTGAGACCTAGGTAGTCCTAGAACGCCTGAGTTAACGAGGAGACTCCATAGCTTATGCTTAGCTTTATAATTGTGATTGTTTTGCAGGCAGCGATATAATAGTTGTTAAAATGTTTTTGTCATCTCTGCGATGATTATGATACTGAATTACGGAGGAGCAATGGGATTACGCTGCGTTGATTTGTTTTCGGGTTGCGGTGGTATGTCCCTAGGTTTCCAAAACGCTGGTTTTGAAGTGGTTGCTGCTTTCGACAATTGGAAACCAGCCGTAAAAGTCTACGAGAAGAATTTCAAACGCCCAATCTACTGCACTGACATCAATTCAGACGAAGCTCGTTCTTTGATTGCTTCATATGCACCTGAAATCATTATCGGAGGCCCGCCTTGCCAAGATTTTTCGTCTGCTGGTCATAGAAACGAAAAAGGAGGGCGCGCAATTCTTTCCATTAAATACAGTGAAATCGTAGCCGATATCAGACCTCTTTATTTTGTCATGGAGAATGTTCCTCAAATCCGAAAAAGTGAATCCATCAAGTTGGTTCGCGAGAACTTCAAGAAAGCTGGTTACGGCCTTTCCGAAATCGTGCTTGATGCTAGTTATTGTGGAGTGCCGCAAGCTCGAAAGAGATTCTTTATGATCGGAAAGCTTGGGGCGCCTGACGGCTTCCTTGACAAATTGCTTGAAAAGGGAAAATCCGATAAACGCATGACCATCCATGACTACCTTGGTGACAGCCTTGGAGTTGAATATTACTTCAGGATTCCTCGAAGCTACAATCGCCGTGCGATTTTTAGTATCTATGAACCATCTGTAACAGTCCGCGGCGTCGATCGCCCGATTCCCCCAAATTACAAGAAGCATCCAAAAGATCCCGTTGATATTGGTCCCGAGGTCAGGTGTCTTACCCCCATTGAACGCAGCTATATCCAGACGTTTCCAAAGACTTTTATTTTCGAAGGTAGCAAAACCGATTTGAATCTAATGATTGGCAATGCCGTTCCAGTAAATCTCGCGTCTTATGTTGCCTCGGCAATAAAGCAATATGAGGAGATGACGCTTGATGAGATGCGTTGATCTTTTTTCGGGTTGCGGTGGCATGTCCCTAGGTTTCCAAAACGCTGGTTTTGAAGTCGTAGCAGCATTTGACAACTGGAAACCTGCAGTCGACTTGTATAGGGCAAACTTCCACCACCCTATCGAGGAGCTTGATTTGTATAGTGACGAAGCGATTGATGAAATTAGGAAGTTCTTTCCTGAAATCATCATTGGAGGCCCTCCTTGTCAGGATTTTTCTATTGCCGGAAAAAGGGAGCACGGCTCGCGTGCGAATCTTACTATTAGGTTTGCTGAGATTGTGTCGACCATTCGTCCAAAATGGTTCGTCATGGAAAATGTTTACAACATTGAGAGGATGTCCGTCCTTCCAGAAGCTTTGGCTGTGTTTCGAACTGCAGGCTATGGTCTAAATATGCGCGTTTTGGACGCGAGCCGTTGCGGTGTCCCCCAAGCACGAAAAAGGTTTTTTCTTATTGGGAAAATTGGCAAAAAAGATGATTTTCTTGATGAAGCAATTGAGAAGAACCTCGCTTCGAAATCTATGACCGTGCGTGATTACTTGGGGAATTCTTTGGGTACGGATTTTTATTATATGCATCCAAGAAATTATCAAAGGAGAGCTGTTTTTTCCATTGATGAACCAAGCTCCACGATTCGAGGGGTAAATCGTCCGATTCCCGCCAATTATCAATCTCATCCTGCCGATAAAGCTCCAATTGGTCCATCTGTCAGAGCACTGACAACAAAGGAACGTAGCTATTTGCAGACTTTTCCAGAAAGTTATATTCTCGTCGGAAGCAAGACTGCTATAGAACAAGCGATTGGAAATGCCGTACCTGTAAAGCTGGCAGAATTCGTTGCCAAACGAATTCTAGAAATGGAATAAAGCGCGCATTTGGTTGAAAGGAACATTTATGGGGGCAACTCTTGTTGAAAAGATAGAAGGGCGTCTTGCTGGACCTCTATCTCATGACCCTTGGGGGTTCCTTGCATCTTTTCTAGATATTTTCGGTTTCCCCAAAGCAACCTTTGAGCGCCTAAGGATTAAAAGGGACCCTGAAGGCTATAGCTACGCCGAGGTAACAAATAAAATCTTTTTCTCAGTGAATGAAGACGAAGACCTTTCTGCGACCTTGGGCCTGTCCAAAAGTCATCTGGTTTCAGGAAAATCGTTTAGGTTTTACGTTTCCGTTAACGGGGAGCAGATCGCTGCATATGACTCTGAAAGAGATTTACACCTCAAATGCTTCATTCGAGAATTAAGGGCTCATTACGCGTTCTTTTTGCCGCTGCTCGGAATAGAAAGCGGCAGCCCCGTCGCTGGCCTTGCTCTTGACGAAAGTATTTCTGCAGGCTTTGCAAGTTTGGCAAACCAGATAAAGCTTAACAAAAACAACAAGGAAAAAGACTACGACAGCTTCATTTTGAGGTTTCTTCTGATTTGCCTGCTCGATGGCTTTATCGAGAACAGGGACAACAGCTTTGCTAATCTCCTGAAATCACACTTCGATTCGAAGGGTTCGGAAACTCGACGCTTTCTGCAGATTCTCGACAGGGCAATCTCTTCAGAAGATCGAAGCTCCTATCCAAACTTCACGCAAGAAATTCCATTTTTCGATGAGCTTGATCCGCTCGAAGATGCTCAATGGCCAAACATTAATTCAAAGGCACATCAGCTTATTGAAGATTTGCTCCAAAGGGATTGGGCAAAAGTGACCCCTGACGTGATTGGCGCTGTTGTTCAAGCTGCTATTTCATCCGCCGATAAAGATTTGCCCTTTAATTACACGTCAGCGCTTTACGTCTCGAGACTTTCTTCCCCACTGTTCTTGAAGCAATATCGAAAAGAGCTCTCTGATAAGAAAGATGATATCGATTCTTTGATGACTCTTTTGGCGAATATTCAGGCTATCTCTCTGTTTGACCCTTCATGCGGCGTGGGTTCCGTCCTTTCTATGGTCTACTCGGATTTGAAGCAGTTAGAAAAGGACGTTATCAGGGCGATAGCAAAGCTAGACAACCGCTACAGAGTTGTTGAAACTTGTTGTTTAAAAAACGTAACGGGCCTTGAACGTGATGGAGCGAAAGTCTCCGCATCATGCATCACACTTGCACTAGTTGATATTGGATTCGAGAAAGACAGGACCCTTAAATCATTTAGAAACTCCTTTGCAGAAGCAAAGCAGAGAATCCATCAGGGTGACCCCCTTTTGTCGGATTGGAACAACATACAGCCTAATACCGGTTCCGTATTCATTGTGACAAATCCAGAGTATCGAGGATCTCGAAGAATGGATGCGCGTCAAAAACAGGGTCGCGATTACGTTTTTAAAGGTGCTCCCAAAACGAAGGATCTTGACTATTCTGCTGGCTGGATTATGAAAGGAGCTCAGTACATTGCTGGCACTGCCAGCAAGGCGGCGCTCTTTGCAACTAATTCCATCACGCAAGGCGATCAAGTCTCCGCGTTGTGGTCATTGGTATTTAACCAGGGAGTTGAGATTTCGTTTGCCCATAAGGCGTTCAAATGGAAGACTGCTGCGCAAAATACAAATGCCGTTACAGTCGTGGCAATAGGTCTCTCTTCGGCTGATTATCCGACAAACAAAACAATTAATGACGGAGTCAGGTCTGTTTCTGTCGACTGCATTGGCCCTTATCTGACACCAAACATGTGTTTTGTTAAAAACAGCAATAAACCTTTAGGACACGGGTTCCCAAAAATGCCCAAAGGCAATATGCCATACGACCACGGCTACCTAATGATGTACGCAGCCGAAAAGGATGAATTCGTCGCAAAATACCCCGAGTCTGAGAAATACCTAAAACGCGTTATCGGTGGAGACGAATTCATCAACGATATTGAGCGTTGGTGTGTATGGACTCCAGATAAAAATACGGCGGATGAAGCCATCTCGATCGAGGGAATCAAGTCTATATATGACAAGGTAAGAGAGTGGCGCATGACAACAACCGCGTCAGATGGACTAAAAAACGAGCCTTATAGATTTAGGGAAACCCTTGAGACAAAATCTTTTAGTTTGGTCATCCCCAATCTTTCAAGCGAAAACTACGCATACATTCCTATGGGATTTATTGATTCAGGTACCATTGCAACCAATCTGTTGTTCGTGCTTTACGATTGCGATATACTCATGTTTGGAATTCTATCATCCAGAATGCACAATCTTTGGGCACGTTCAGTTGGTGGCGGATATGAGACGCGTATTAGATATTCGAACAGACTCGTATACAACACATTTCCGATGCCCAGCATTACAGAAGAACAACAGCAAAAAATACGAAGGTGCGCTCTGGATGTTTTGGCCGAACGAGAAAGGTATTACGAAATAAGCCTAGCAAAACTGTATGGGGACTTACCAGCTTCGCTTGCGGCAGCACATCGCACGCTCGATCTTGTTGTTGACGATTGCTTTCAGGAAAGACCGTTTACTGGTGATACCGAAAGACTTGATGTTTTGTTTTCGCTATATGAAAAGGCAAAAAGATGAATCAATCCAATGTAATGACGGTTCAATATGATCGAACCGGAGCATCTTCTGCATCGAATGCCATGGGTATGAGGCCTATGCAGGCCCGTGCCTATGATGCTCGTTTTGCGCAATATCTGCTCCTTAAATCACCGCCAGCATCCGGCAAGTCAAGGGCTTTGATGTTCATAGCACTCGATAAACTTGCAAGAAAGCAGGTATCAAAGGTCATCATTGCAGTGCCCGAGCGTTCAATTGGAAAATCATTCAAAAATACTGATTTAACCACAACGGGATTCCACTCTGACTGGGCGGTTGATGAAGGCTATAACTTATGTCTTCCTGGTGGAGAAGATAACAAAACAGCTGCTTTCGAGCGTTTTATGGAATCTGATGCGCGCATTTTACTATGCACTCACTCGACCCTTCGCTTTGCGTGCTCTCGCATAGGTGCTGAAAATTTTTCAAATTGTCTAATTGGCATTGACGAGTTTCATCATGTTTCTGCAAGTCATGAGAATAAACTTGGGCTTCTTGTGCGCGATTTTATTGAAAAGTCAAACGTCAATATAGTTGCAATGACTGGCTCATATTTCAGAGGTGACAGCCTTCCTGTTTTGATGCCAGAAGATGAAGCTAAATTTCAGAAAGTCACGTATAACTACTATGAACAGTTCAATGGCTATAAATACCTCAAGTCTTTGGGCATTGATTTCGCATTTTACACCGGAAAGTACACGGAGTCGATTGGCGAGGTTCTCGACACAGATAAAAAAACAATCCTCCATATCCCAAATGTAAATTCAGGTGAATCAACGAAAGACAAGCGCATGGAGGTCGATTTTATTATCGATTCTATTGGTGATGTCGTTGATGTTGACGATTTCGGAATTATTCACGTCAGAAGAGCTGATGGCAAAGTTATTAAAATTGCAGATCTCGTTAACGATGTGCCCTCCGAAAGGGAACGGGTTGTTGCCTATCTGAATACTGTATCGAGTGTGGATGATATAGATTTGATTATTGCCTTGGGGATGGCAAAGGAGGGTTTTGACTGGCCGTTTTGCGAGCAAACTCTGACCATAGGCTATAGGGGTTCTTTGACTGAGATCACCCAGATTATCGGTAGATGCACAAGAGATAGTGAGAATAAAAGCCACGCCCAATTCACTAACTTGATTGCTGAGCCGGATGCTGACAGTGATGAGGTTATTACCACCGTGAACAACATCCTGAAAGCTATCGCTGCTGCTCTTCTAATGGAGCAAGTGATGACGCCAGTTCTTACGTTTAAAGCAAAGAAAAGCGACTCGGATGATGACAGGGTTGTAGAAGTCAAAGGCATTCGGGAGCCAAGTACGCTTAGAACTAAGAATATAGTTGAAAACGATTTAGACGAACTAAAAGCTCGTATTTTGCAGGACGAAGATATGGAAAAGGCCCTTTCTGGCGTTGTCAACCCAGAGGTAGTCAATAAGGTCCTGATACCGAAAATCATCATTGCGAAATACCCTGATTTAACGGAAGAAGAAACCGAGGAGGTTAGAGAGCATATTGTCTGCGATCTAGTAATCAAGAATGCTCCTACATTTGACGCAGAGGGAAACAACGTTTCGAAACCCTCCCAATCCGGTTTTATGAAGCTCGCTCAACGGTTAGTAACTGTCGAGGATTTAAATATCGACCTCATCGACTCCGTCAATCCATTCCAGAACGCTTTCGATGTTGTCTCTAAATCTCTTACGCCGAAGCTGCTCAAGGCCGTCCAGAAATGCATTGCCTCGTTTAAAATCAGTATGACTGACAATGAGGCTCGTTTACTTTGGCCAAAAATCAATGACTTTGCACGCGCGACCGGAAGAAGGCCCTCCTTGGATTCTATGGATCCTTATGAAAAGCGTCTTGCGGAAGCTCTGGTTTACATTCAGAGAATTAAGCGTGAGAACGAGTATGAAAATAATGGCTAGGGAATTTTCAGATATTTTCGCAGATGATCCGCTGGGTCTGCTGGACACTGCTCCAAGAAGAAGACCATCGACTCGTGATGATGACAATCGCTTGGTTGATGGATTCGCTGAAATTACGAATTTTTTCGAAACCAACAATCGCGAGCCTAGTGAAAATGGGGATCTAAAAGAATTTCTTCTATTTTCTCGTTTGATAGGAATTCGAAGCAATCCTGCAAAAGTTTCCAAATTGCTTCAGTTTGACTTTTATAACCTGCTGGATGAAGCTCGAACTACATCAATTCCGCTTGAAGATTTAGTACAAGATGATCCGTTAGGTATTCTTCTTTCGGACGATGAAGACCAGAGTATTTTTTCTTTGAAGCACGTTAAGCCATCTTCCAGACTGGATCCTGAGTATGTTGCTCATAGGCAAATATGCAAAGATTTTGATGACTATAGAGCAGCTTTGAACTTAGTTGCCGAAGACCTTGCTGAAAAAAGGCGAAAGCTAATTGAGTTTCATGACACGGAAGTTGTTCCGGGCCGTTTCTATGTTTTAAACGGAGTCTTGATGTATCTCGAAAAAATGAAGGTGGATGTCAAGACGAGCGATTTTTCTTCAGGTAGCCGCAAAAGACTTGATGGTCGTACGAGATGCATTTTTGACAACGGTACCGAATCGACTATGTTGATGCGTTCGCTCGTTAAAGCGCTAAACCGCCCACATGAAGGGTATTTGGTGTCTGAGGTTTTAGACGAGCCGTATGAATCCCCAGCAGTTAATTCGGACGATATCCAAAGCGGATACATATACGTTCTCGGCAGCAGAGGGACGGATGAATCAATCCGTTCCTTTAAGAACCTTCATAAAATCGGATTTAGCACTGGTGATGTTACTAAAAGGATTAGTAATGCAGAAAACGAACCGACGTATCTGATGGCACCAGTTATTCTGCTTAGAAGCGTAAGATGCTTTAATGTTAATCCACATAGAATTGAAGGAGATTTACACAGCTTCTTTTCAGAAGTGAACATTGCCTTCGAGATTAGAGACGCATCCGGTTGCATTTATCATCCAAAGGAATGGTTTGACGTCTCTCTTGACATAATTGATGAGGCATTAGAACTCCTTCATAGCGGCACTATTGACCGATACAAGTATGATTCGAATATAAAGGCAATAGTGCTAAGGTCATAATTTTAAGCAGGCCTGAGTTGTGTCTTGCGCCTGCTTACTATCAGCTTCTTCTCGTATTAATGCTATTTCAGGCATCAACATTGGTGATGCCTGAAATAGCATTTGCATTCAGCAATCTTTGCAATCCGACCCTGAAGGAGCTTGAGCATGCGAGAGATTGTTACTATCGATAGTGCCCTCTTGACAAATGCTGCTGTCTTACCGTTTATCCTATACTCGGTATCCAAAATGCCAACCTCGGCATGTCGTATTCTTGCAGGTGGGTACCATTTACCTGGGTGCACCTGAGGCAACGGGCTAGCCGGCCCGCGAAAGGTCGCTCGCAGAACACTCAACATCAAACACGACAGAAGAGGCGAACGACAGATGCCGGACCCCAAATGACAGCACCGCGGAAGACAAGCATTCCGTCCACAACCGAACAACTCCAGCTACTAGGCAGTTCAATGCGGGTAGTTTTATATTTCGCACGTTACTCGTGCTCAACAGGCTAAAGCCTCGAACTAAAAGGACTGACCCCGGAGGAGTTCCGAAATCAGTCCTTAGTAGCCTAGCTCTTTATTAAATTCGTCCAAGTTTTGGGACGCAATTCACAAACGAGCATCTTTTAAAAACTAAACTGAACGCGTTTAATAGTCCTTATTCTATGCTATTCACTCTAGTCCATTAGCAAATACTTTAATTACGTGAGTAAAATCTTCAAGCATCTTTTTATATGCCGCATCGGTCATGTCATGCCAATAAACTGAGGATTCTGACCTATCTTTTAATAAATCTTGAACTGCTTCAGCAGCATACTTCACTCCGTAAGTATAATAATTAATCTTCCTGATTCCTGCATTAATTGCTTTCTTGTAATCTTTATCTGAAACACCAGAGCCACCGTGCATTACGAGAGGTGTATGAGATAGATCTCTAATCTCCTTAAGTACATCAAAATTTAAATGAGGTTCACCTTTATAAATTCCATGAATTGTTCCAAACGAACAAGCCAAAATATCCAATCCAGTGGACTGAATAAAATCAAATGCTTGAACAGGGTCTGTATACACAGCACCAGATTCTTCTGCTGTAGTGCCTTCTTTTCGCTCTCCAAATTCTCGAACGCCCATCGATCCCAATTCGCATTCGAGTCCAGCATTAAAACTTGCACACATATCGGCAGCTCTTTGAGAATTCTCAACATTAATATCGTACGACTGATAAGACCCATCATACATAACGCCACTAAATCCCATTTCGAGTGCTCGTCTAAGATACGATAAACTTTCTCCATGATCCAAATGTACACAAATCAATGCCGTCGACTTTTCCGCAAGTTTTACCATTATTGGGCCGATTGTATCCAAAGGAGCAAATGACTCGTGGCCTTCTGCATGCGAAATAATAACAGGTAATTTCGTCTGTTCAGCTGCATCAATAGCCGCTCGTAGAGCTTCTAGGCTTGGGACATTAAATGAAGAAATTGCCATATTGTTTTGCTCAGCAATAGAGCAAATATCTCTTAAATTGATTATCATTTTACAGCCCATCTTTTTAAAAATATAACGAAGTAGGATGGCTTTTTATATCGAAAGCCATCCTACTAATTTCATTTGTTAAGCAACTCCACCAAATAATCCTGTTGCACCAAGAATGATGCCAATCGCCACAAGAATTAATAGCACTACAGTCGAATTGACGTTTTTCTTCTTAAGTAAATACCAGCTAAATATGGTAATACCTAATGGAATTCCTCCTTTAAGAATTGAATCCAATGTTGATTGAAGATCGATAAATCCTTCACCAACTGGAATTGAAAAATAAGAAGTTAGCGAGACATACTGAAATGCCAAACAACCTAAAACAATAGCTCCCATTGTTGATGCAGTTGCAATTAGTCGCTTCATTGAACCTGAAGCCATCATACTTTCAACTCCCTCTTTTCCCTGGTTGTAACCAGTAAAGAACATAAAATGAGAGACTGGTACCATAATTGCATACATTAATATTGCATATAAGAGCGCAGCTAGAGGGTTGCCTGACGTTGCAAGAGGCATACAAATTGCTAAGAGAATTGGAGTCAAGGTTCCCTGCCAAAGCGTATCGCCAATTCCAGCAAAAGGACCCATAAGTCCAGTTTTAACAGCCGTAATTGCTTCTGGAGTAACGGCTGAATTATTAGCCATCTCTTCTTCCATTGAAAGCGCAAGACCATTGATAATACATCCAAAATGCGGCTCAGTGTTATAAAATTCCATTTGACGCTGCATGAACTCTATTTTCTTTTCCTCATTTCCTGGGTATAACTTATCTGGGACGTGAGAAAACGAAGAGAGAAGCGCAGAAGCCATCAATCGCTCATAGTTATAATTACAATTAGATAGAGCAATCCACTTAATCCAAGCAAAAGTGGCATCTTTTTTCGTTAGTCGCTTCTCTGATTTATTGGTCTCTTTTAGCTCATTAATAGTAGTCATGTAAATCACCCTCCTCTTACTCGAAATCATCATCTGAATTGTCAGACGCAGTATTTTGGCTTATTGCTACATTAGAGCCCGAAATAGACGAAAATTGTTTTGAGCTCTCTGCTTTCATTTCAAGCTGAACATAAAAGAATGCAACTGCAAAACCAAGAATTGCAATTGGCATAGCAGAGAGACCAAGATACGCACTGAGAACAAAGCCAGAAATAAACCAAATTAGTGTTCCTGGACGATCAAGGGTGCGGAGATTCATTGCAATTCCAAGCGCAGGTAAGATACCGCCAATTACCTGGAGTGTATAGAGTGGTCTACCTTGCATGATATTAATAATGCTAGATACAGCTTCCACGCCATAATAACAGCCTAAAGTTACTGGAACAACGCATAATACAAAACACAGTATCTGAGGAGGAACGATGTGTAAGAATACTGCTTTTTTCATATTTCCTTGAGCTGCAGCAGCATCAATCATATGAACAAAAGTTACATCTAAGGTCATTCGAACAACATTAATAATCGTTCCAATAAGTGCAATTGGTACAGAAATCGCAACAGCAGATTCAGGATCAAGTCCTGCTGCCAAGGCTAATGCAACACCAAGCGTTCCGGCAAGACCTGGATCATTTGGTTGAGCTCCGCCAGCAAAAATATATGCAATAAAAGGCATCTGGACAGCAGCTCCGATTATAGCTCCTTGCACTGGATTACCGAGAATAATACCAACAAGTACACCAGCAACTAGCGGTTTCTGAATAATCGAGATGCCGCCTAAAAGCAAAAACCATGGAGTACCAACAAATCCTAGGTAATATACGACACCAATTAGAAACGCTTGAATTAATGAAATTTGCATGATACGTCCTCCAATCTGCTAACTAACTAGTTTTGCAACATCAACTTTTGCATCATCGGCAGTTATTTGAATAAATACATCCGTCCCCGATGAAATCAGTTCTTTAATTGCTTCTTTCTCCTCCTTCGTTACGGCAATATTTCTCCACAATGTCTCTCTATCAGCTCTAGTGCCAATTCCGCCAATATTTAATTGATTAAACTGAATTCCATACCCTAGAAACTTTTGAATCGTAACAGGAGTTTTAACCAGAATAATTACCCTATCATCAGATTTAAAACCTTTAATCAAACGATCAGCAGCTTTTTCAACAGTAAAAATGCCCAACTTTATATTTGCTGGAATTACACCTTTAAGAACTGTTTTCATTAAATCATTCGATGCAACTTCGTCATCAATTACCATAAATTTGTTTGCATTTGTTGCTTTCGACCAGGATGTCATCACCTGTCCATGCACTAACCTATCATCGACCCGCACGAGAACAATATTTTTCAAACCTTCAGCTTCCATTATGTCTCCTAAAAATCATCGTCATTTTCAGAAATAACTTGCTGATAAATTTCACCAATATTCACGACTGAACTTCCACCAATATCCTTTACTTCTGCAGCTAACTCTTTATTTGTCATTTCATCTCTTGAAAAAATTGCATGAATTGCCATTGGCAGATTGGCTCCAGTGATTGCCTGAATATTTTTATTAAGGGACACTATCTGAGCAATGGTGTTGCTAGGAGTGCCTCCAAACAAATCAACTAAAACCAAAACTCCATCGCCGTCGTCTACTTGGTCAATTAACAAAGAGATCTTGCTTTTGTAGTCATCAGGACTTTCTCCTTGGTAAAGACCGAGTGCTTCAAAATTTTCAGGATTACCTACCAATAATTCGATTGCGCTTTTTAATCCACTGGGATAATCTGCGTGACCAAGAATTACAATTCCAATCATAATTCGCTCCCTCCTTTCGAAAATTTTATATCGAAACTTAGCTAGAAAAATTTAGTCAAGTTATTTTTTCCATAAACGGTAATAAAATGGCCGTAGAAGGTTTACTTCTTAATTTATCTAATTAATTTAGTAGTTGGTTAAGCTGTTATTTATTTTAATATGAAAACTGTTCTAAAATAAAAACTACCTATTCTCAAATTTCTTTGGAATAGGTAGTAGAATTTGATTATAAATATTAATACAAGATAAGGTAATATACGCAGTATTCTTAAGCTCTTTGGAGTACAGAGCTTAAGACATATCTATTTGCAGGCAACCAAATATTTCCCCACTCTGCTGGAATATTATTTTCTAAATAACATACTTGATCAATGTTTAATACGGGTGACAATTCATCACAACGAAGCAAATCTCCCCTTTCCCTTCCAGCGACACGTGCCCCATGCCATTGCTTGGCATATCCAATTTTTTTACCAGTACACTCCTCTATTGCTGAAAATAATGTTATTTTTGAAAAGTCGTAATTGTCTAAACTTGGACAAGTCCTTAAGCTCATTCTACTTTCCATCAATAATGCTGGTTCACCGTCTACGTAACGTAAGCGTTTTAAAAATAAGACTGGAGAACCCTTTGGAATATGTAATTTGTCACTCATCGATTCTTCTGCTGGAACAATAATCTTTTCAATCACCTTAGTTGAAAAAGATAAGCCTTGCAACCTTAAAGATTCTGCAAAGGATAAAAGATTACCTCCAGCAGGATGTGAATAACTTGCTTCGATTACATAAGTTCCCTTGCCTCTTATTTGTTCAAGCAGCCCCTCATCAGCAAGCGCTCTAATTCCTTTTTGAACAGTCCCGCGACTTACGCCAAGATCATGTACTAAGCTATATTCAGAGGGTATTTTTGTATTAACTACCCATTCCTTTGAATATATTTTTTCACGAATATAATCAGAAACCTGTGTATGTAACGGTTTTGATTCTGTCTTTTCTAATTTACGCATATCAACCTCCTATGATTTACTATAGCTAAACTTGAATTCCATAAACTCCCCATAGAATAAGCACTATTCCTGCAATAACTAAAATGATGATTGATAGTATGTTTCTTGATATTTGTCCATCATAGAACGCATTCTTAATACCTGTAAGTACTGTTTCACCTTCAAGGGTATTTAGCTTGATTATTCGATTGACACTAACTCCTAAATTAATCAGCAGAGCAAATCCAAGTATTATTCTTAAAATACCTAGAGGTCGTTCGCCTTTTAAAAAGGTATATATATCGAATCCAATTACGTTTGGAAAAATATATAAAAGGAAAAAGAGAACTAGAATAGTGATTGCAATATAGCTAACTCCTTTGGCTATATTATGATTCGCACTTAAAGAATTTTTATTGATTTTCTCCTTCCCAGCTTCCAAATCGAGTGCTTTTTTATACCTCTCATCCAGTTTATTCATACCGTTCCTCCGTTTATTTAGAAAACTGAACTAAAATCACTAATAAATATATATGATTGTATACGTAATACTAGTCAACTTAAGGAGGTTTTAGAATGAAAATTGCACCTTCGCTAATGAACATGAGTCTTCTAAATCTAGAAAGAGATATTGAGATTCTCGATAGATACACTGATTTCTATCATGTTGATATAATCGACTGGCATTACGTAAAGAATATGTGTCTTTCTCCTCATATAATTCGTGAGCTGCGAAAAATTACTAACAAGCCGATTGAAGCTCACCTATATATGGATAACATTGACGTAGACTTAATCAACTATTGTCTTGATAGTGGGGCCACTATCATTACAATGCCCTCTGATGTTATTGGCCGTTCTATTCACCGTTTTAGTAATATCATTCATCAATCCGGAGCAAAAGTTGGAATTTTCTTGAATCCTTCGCAACCTATTTCTATATTAAGCCAATACTCTGATGTTATTGACCAACTAATAATTTTGTCAGTTGATCCTGGATTTACCGGGCAATGTTTTATTAATAATACCTACAAAAAAATTCTCAATGCAAAAGCTTATCGTGATATATCTGGAGATGACTTTACTATCACGGTTGACGGTGGATGCAATCAGAAAAATTATGAAAAATTATTTACAGCTGGGGCAGATGCTCTAGTTTTAGGTCGCGGTTTATTTGATAGAGATCCTGACTTAAACATTGCAATTTCAGAAACCTATAAGGAATTTCAAAATTTAATTCATAAGTAAACTAATTCACTTCTTTCTATCAACTTATTGTAAGAATCTGCGGAGATTTCTAGTAAGAAATCTCCGCAGTTAAGCTATTACTCTCCAAGAACACATACCTTAACTTTTCTAATGCGCTCTCTATTTTGATCCCAATCAACAAAATAAATGTGACCAAACTCACCAGTCGAAGGAATCCCATCAGTAACAATAAATGTCTGACTACTATTAAACAATGACGCTCTAAGGTGTGCATCTCCATTTAAAATAGTATTCGGATCTCCCGGAAAATCGGGATGTTCTTGATTGTATTCATGTAAAAACTGCACATGCTTTGGACCAGGATAGCGATATTCTCTACCTTCCTCAAATTCTCGTGGAATCATCTTATCTACAAAATTAATTAAATCACCCTGAAGAAATTCCTGACCTTGCCAATTTTCATCATGAACATATTCTTCGAAAATAATCGAACAAGTTGTATGAGGAGTTTGACAAGTTACAATACCATTCATGATTCCTGATGCAGAGATAATATCAACAACTTGTTGTTTTATGTCAATAAAATCAGGATATCCGGCCGCTGTTGATACAGTTATAGTTTCTTGATAAACCGACATTTTTTCTCCCTTTTTATTTGAAATCAGAACGAGCTCGATTTAACGCTGCAAACATCTCATCAAGCGTTGCAAGAGGGTCATCTGCGGCAACAATTCCTGAAGTTCCACCTGTTGCATCTGCTCCAAATTGAATTGCATTATATACATCAGATCCTGAACTAATTCCAGCAGCCTGCAGAACTTTAGTCTTTGGAGAAATATTCTTTACTGCTTCTGTTGATGCCCTCATATATTCTTCGCTTGCAATCTTTCCTGTACCAATAAGACTTGTAAGTTCACATGTCATGATATCTGGATGTAACTCTGCAATTGCCCTAGCTTCCTCAACGCTATCTGCACAAACACAAGTTAAAATTCCAACTTGGTTTGCTCTATTTATTGTTTCTGCAAGCTCATGAATTGTCATCGGATTCTCAGCATGATTTAGGAAAGTCGCCTGAACCCCTGCATTTGCTAAGGCTTCTGGGAGAATATGTCCCATCCCTCGTCCTGGTCTTAAACTTTCCATATTCTGTGAGCATGGAGTTAAATATTTACAGTTATCAACTATCCATGGTAAATCAATCAATTGGGCTGTAAATAAACAATCAAAATCATATTCTTTGCAAAGTTCATCCGCTTTCTTAGCAAGTTTACGGAGTTCCTCACCATATAAATATGACTTCGGATTAATTACAAAAAAAGGACTCCTTAAATTTTTCTTGTTCATAAGCAACTCCCAAATATCAAATTTTTAATACATTTATATTATAATCAACTTGACTAGAAATTTCTATTCAAATTTTTAATTTTTTATATGCTGCTAACTGTTTGCTCTATATTTCTTTTCATAATTCATCAAACATCAATAACTATATAAAATTATTGCTGCCATCTAAATCTTCTGTATTAACTTTTTGATTATGAGTAGCGCAGCTACCTTAACTCTCTCTTGTGCCCGTAAACACAAAGTCTCGGTTAGCAATGTGAGCGATGCCTTGAATGGTGTCACCCTCAACAGAGCCGCCAACGGCAAAGATGACAGGACCCACAAAAGACTCAAGCTTGCCACCAAAGGTAAACGAGTTGTCGTTAACCTTGCCGTTCTCAATATCAATCTGGACACCCATAGCGGTCAGTGAGCCAGTGAGTTTCTCGCCAGAGGTAATGAGGACAGCGGTACCCTCTTTGGCTCCAACGGGAGAATCCATTTGAATCTTGTATGTTCCGTCGATCATGATGCCTCTATTCTGTCCAGATGTTGTACCTGGTATTTTTTTGAGTTGTAGCCAATGGACTGCGCTAAAACCAACTGCTTTGTACGCCTCTATTCTACCCAAGAACGGTGAGGGATAGATGTGGTTTCTCGCCAAGGGGTTATTTGTAGGAATTGAATGAAAGTTGGAAATTTTCCGAACGAATGTTTGACGGAGAGTTTCTGGGGTATAGGGACGGTAGATAAATCGCGCGGCACTTCTCGCCACGCTTGTAGAAAGGAACGTCCTATGGACATTTCGCAGGTTAAGAAAGTTGTAGTTGCTGGCGGCGGCGTTTTGGGCAGCCAGATTGCATTCCAGACCGCGTATCGCGGCTACGAGACCACCATTTGGCTGAGGTCCGAGGCTTCAATTGAGCGCGCTCGTCCAAAGATTGAGCACCTCAGAGAGGTGTATTTGAACACCCTTGAGGCTATGAAGAGCAATCCTAAGGCGTACGCATACGGTCTCATTGCTCAGGACGAGATTACTCCAGAGAAGCTCGACCAGCTTAAGGAGCAGGTAGAGCACGCATACAGCAACCTCAAGCTCACTTCCGATTGGGACGAGGCTTTTGGTGACGCTGACTTTGTCATCGAGTCTGTCGCTGAGAATCCAGAGCAGAAGATTGAGTTCTACACCGAGCTGGCCAAGCACCTGCCCGAGAAGACTATTGTTGCAACTAACAGCTCAACCATGATTCCAAGCATGTTTGCTGCAGCTACTGGTCGTCCCGAGAAGTACCTGGCTCTCCACTTTGCTAACGAGATTTGGCGCAACCCAATTGGCGAGGTTATGGGTCACGCAGGTACCGCTCAGGAGAACTTTGACATGGTCGTCGCTTTTGCGGCAAGCATCCGTATGATTCCGGTCAAGGTTCTGAAGGAGCAGCCTGGTTACCTGCTGAACTCTATGCTGGTACCTCTTCTGGTCTCCGCTGAGCAGCTCTGGGCTAACGGCGTCGGCGACGTCGAGGACATCGACAGGGCTTGGCGCATTGGCACCGGTTCGCCAAAGGGTCCGTTCCAGATTCTGGACATCATTGGCCTGGTCACCGCATATAACGTTGCTCTGATGAATCCTGCAGCAAAGGATCCCGAGTCCGTACAGGGTCGCATTGTTGCCTCGCTGAAAGAGAAGATTGACAAGGGCGAGACCGGCGTTGCTGCTGGTAAGGGCTTCTACGAGTACAAGTAAGGGCCCGAGCGCGGGGCCGCGCACGAGCACGTGGGGCGCGCTGGTATGCGCAGGTTGCAACCACACGCAACACCGCAGGTCAGTGGCGCGCGGCGCGTACAGGTTGTAAGCGATTTCAACCCGGCGTCCATTTCGTGTGGATGCCGGGTTTCTTGTGCGAAAGTGCTGCTAGTGGACGGGGTTTCTCGCCAGATGGCGCGCTCTGTGCGAGCTCGGCGGGAATCTGGAGGGCGCCTAGGGGGCGCCTTGAGTGCGCCTGATTTCATCAAAGAATCTGTAAATTCTGCCTAAAAGCATCAAAGAATCTGTGGATTTGCCTGATTTTGTAAAAGAATCGGTGGCTCAAATACAGATTCTTTGCACATTTCAGGCGGACTTTTTGAACTCAAAGTTGCTTTTCATGGGCGCTCTTCGTGGAGCCTGATTTTCTCGCCATGTCTGAACGTTTTGCCGGAAAAGTGCACCAAATCTGAGCTATTTGCCGGTTTTTCTCGCCATGTCTGAGTAAATTTACTCAGACATGGTGTACTTTTCAGGCGGGACGCGGCAGCATTGACGTGTACGAATGCCGTATCGGAACTTGCAGAGCTTACTTCTTACAAGCTCAGCTCGTAACGGCCTCCAACAAAGAAGTCTTTGCCAATGTAAACAGGCTTCTTTTGCTTATCCACAAAATAGGACTCACTTGCAATAAGCGGAGCTCCAACGGAGATATCAAGACGGCTTGACTGCTCTGTTGTTGCTCTTACTGCATTAATTGTCCAAGAAGAGCTCTTAATTGGCTTTCTTCCAAGAATTTCAGCAACAGCCTTAAACATTGAGACGTTTTCAAGAGGATGCGTGTAAAGATTTGCAGCCCACTCGTAAGGCAAAATAACACGCTCGTCAACAATAGGAAGATCATCTGCATAGCGAATCCTGCGGATATAAAGAATTAAAGCACCTTCAGAAAGACCGAAGAACTTTATCTCATTTGGACGTGCGGGAATTATTTGCCTGTCTACTACCTCGGCTCTTGGAACAGCTCCGCAAGCGGCACACATCTCGGTAAAACTACGAGACTCTAAAGATTGTTCAAGTCTACGCTTAAGCTGCTTTGAACCAACAAACGTGCCCCTTCCCTGCTTTTTTGTAAGCAAGCTGTCAGCACAAAGATCTTCAATAGCACGACGGACCGTAATGCGACTTACGTTGTATTTCTCGCTCAGTTCAGTTTCAGAAGGAATTTTATCGTCAACCTGATATACACCAGACTCAATATCACTCTTAATGTCATCGTATATCTGCTGATATAGAGGCTGTACGTTTGTTGTACTCAAAACTACTCCTAAGACATTATAGACATCTCAATAATTTAAAACCTTTATAACAATAATACATCTTGTAGCGAAACTCTTGCACATATATATCTTGTCGAAGATTTGCTTCACAGTAAGAGGACAACTCTCCCGAATATGAAGAAAGGACAGGCAGAACCTGTCCTTTCCTTAGCATGATTTATAAAATCAGCTTAGTACTCAATCTTCCACATATAGCGACGCATGGTCAGAGGATGCTTACGAGCCTCAGCGATCTTCTCGGCGTAAACACGCATGACTGCGGTGTGAATGAATGGGTTGAAATAGCCGAGTACCTTGGAGGAAACAACTCCTGCAAGACCGTAATCCTTTGAATCAATGACGGTTACCTTGGAGTTGAAGCGCTGCATAAAGGTAAGTGCACGAGCGTCCATTGGCCTTGTTGCACCCTCAGACATAAAGAGAAGATATGGCTTTCCATCCTCAGTGAGCTCAAATGGTCCATGGAAATACTCGCCTGTATTGTAAGCTGCGGAGTCAATCCACTGCATCTCAGAGAACAGGAACATAGAGGTTGAGTAAGCAACCTTTGCAGATGCACCAGAGCCCATCAGATAGATAAGCTGATCATCCTTGTAAGCATCTGCGAACTTCTGAGCCTCTGCTCCAGCACTCTGGGCAGACTTCTCTGCTAGCTCATAAATTGCGTTGAGACCATCAATGACATCCTGGTAAAGTTCAGTGCCCTCTGTCTGCTGAAGAATCTCTGCTGCAAGTGCCAGGACATAGCCCATCTTCTCGATCTTTGCTGCATAGTTCTTCTCAAAACCGTGAACAATTACGTAGTCAGCTTCCTTTGTGAGTGCAGAATCTGCAACGTGTGTAACAGCAACTACAGGAGCACCGGCCTTCTTAGCAGTAGTATTGGCTGCAATAGTCTCTGGAGTGCCTCCACCAAGGGAGCAGGTAATAACAAGGGTGTGCTCGCCAAGCCATGCAGGAGTATCGTAGTTGAACTCGTTAGCGGTAAAGAGCTGAACGTTAAGCTTGTTGGTGTTGTTTGCCAGGAAATACTTAGCTGGATACAGCTCAGACATAGATGCACCGCAGCCGACAAAAGCAACATGAGTAATAGTGTGGTTCTCGACAATCTTAGAGATAATACTCTTAGGTTGATTCAGATCGATCTCGTACATTTTTTCTCCTCTTCAAATGGTTTACGCCGTTTATTAATGCCGTTTATCAATGCCGTTTTGATTTATTAAGCGAGAATACCCAGTGCGGAAAGTGCAATTCCACCAAAGATTGCAATAGCAAGCAACCAACCTGTGTTGACGCCCTTCTTAACCATGTAGAACATTCCTGCAGTTAGAAGCAGTGGAATTGTCTGTGGAAGAATGCTATCCAAAACGTTCTGAAGGACAAGAGTTCCATCCGCAAAGACCAGAGGTGTTGTCAGTCCAATAAGAGATGCAACCATACTGCCAACAGCCATAAGACCAACAATTCCGCAAACGTACATCAGTCGCTCCATGGTGACGCCATCCTGCAGCTTATGCAGGAACTGCTGGCCGCCCTGATAGCCAAGCTTTGCAGCAAACCAGGTAACCAGAACAGAAGGAACAATGGAGATAAGCATTGCCAGAATTGGTCCCATGATTGAGCCTTGCTGAGCAAGAGCAACACCAAGTCCAAAGGCAATAACACGAATGGTCCCCTGGAAGAACGAGTCACCAATACCAGAAAGAGGACCCATAAGGGAAGTCTTCATTGCATTAATGGAGTCTGGATTAACGCTATCAGGATCTTCTGCGTATGCCTCTTCCATTGATGCAGCAAGTCCCAAGACAAAAGCACTTGTCTGAGGTGTGCAGTTGTAGAATGCCATGTGACGCTTATAAGCCTCTTTTTTGCGCTCTACCTGCTTTGGATCATTTGGATCTGGATAGCATCGATCAATAGTTGGAGCAATGCCATACATAAATCCCATGTTCATTTGGCGTTCGTAATTCCAAGAATCCTGAATTGCCCAAGAACGCCAGAAGAACTGTGAAAGCTTTTTATTCAAAGAAACCTTATTTTCAGCCATGATAACTTCCTTCCTACTCGTCATCCTCGAGCGGATCATGCGTGGCACTTACATGAGCTGATTGCAAAGTTCCAGCTCCTGCTCCACCGCGACCAAATTTAATGCCGGAAAGAATAACTGCGAGCACCACTGCAAAGAGTGAAACTGCTGTTACAGAGAGGTGCAAATATGCAGAAAGCAAGAAACCAAGGAACAAGAAGCCCTCCATGCCCTTAGAAAGCATCATTGAGATCAGCAGTGCCAAACCAAATGCAGTCAAAATCTGAGCAGAAACATTTAAACCAGTGCTCAGCCATGCAGGAATTAGCTCAACAACAGCCTTAACTGCATCTGTACCAAGGAAAACAGCAGCGAAGATAGGAATAAAATACATAAGAGAGTACAAGGTAGTGCCAACCACAATGTGCATATTGGTTGCTTTCTTGAATTTACCCTCTTCAATTGCCTGGTCAGATACGTGAGTAAGTGCAGCAATAATCGAACGGAAAACAATACCAAAAAGCTGTCCGAGTACTGCAATTGGAATTGCAATAGTCATTGCAGTCTCAACACCTGCTCCTGTAAGGCAAGCAAATGCAGAAGCAACAATACTGCCAAGAACCATATCAGGTGGTACGGCTGCGCCTACTGATACCAGGCCCATGCTTACGAGCTCGGTTGCAGCTCCAACAGCAAGACCTGTAGGAATATCTCCCAGAACAAGACCAACGAGTGTTGCGCCAATAAGTGGTTGCTCAAAGTTGAGTCGTCCGAGCAAACGAGAGTCAAGCATGCAGAAAATGCCAACGAGACCGACAAGAAGCGCACTAACAAATGTACTCATTTCTTCTCCCCTCTTTTATAGTGAATTTAAATTGACACGCTGATGGGTAGGTGTCTGTTGAACGTATACTTTGGTTCCAAGCTCCAAAAGTTTCTGTGTATCTTTCTTACCTTCTTCGGTAAGGAATACGGAACTTCCAGATCCACCAATTTGCTCCGCACCATCTACATTGGCGGTTGCACCATAGTTGACCTCATCAAATTGATGCTGCTTTGAGAACTCCAAGAGCTCTTTTGTATTACCAAATACAAACATTACTGAATCACCAAGTGTGTCCAGCTTTGCCAACTTTGAAAGAGCCTTTTCAACAGTGAAGATATTGAGATAAACGCCGGTGGGCTTAGCCAGCTTAAGAGCGTTTTGTTTAATATCATTTGTTGCTGCATCGTTATCCACAATGATGATGCGGTTTGCGCCTACAGTATTAATCCAAGAGAATACAACCTGTCCGTGAAGAAGCCTGTAATCCAAGCGAGCGAGAACAACTTTGCTCTTTCCACCCTTACCCTGAACAGGCTGCTGTTGAGTAGCTGCAATGACAGCTTCCTCAAACTCAGGGTGACCACAGTCAACAATACCCTTACGGCTTTCTAGAATTAGCTGGTGAACCTGCTCTTGCGTAAGATTTTCTCCCTCAAGTGCAAGAGACAAAATAAGAGGCATGTTCATTCCTGCAATAACAACAATGTTTTCCTGCTGCTGTAACAATTCGACTGCTGAATTGTTGACACTGCTGCCCAACATGTCGGTAAGAACATAGACATGGTCGTTCTTATCAAAAGTCTTAATAAGCTCGACAATTTTGCCGGAAATTGATTCCTTATCCTCCCTTTGCAGTGTAAGCGCGTGCACATTAGGAATTTCTCCCACAATCATGTGGACAGTGTCTAAAGCACCAACTGATAGATTTCCATGCGACGCAAGGATAACTTGATTCATAGACACTCCTTTCTTCCAGAGCAATTGTGTCAAACAGTAAAATTGCAAAACTGAGTATACAATACATATAATACATTATATACGTCTTATATAAATTCATGTGAACGGTACTTTCTGAACGGTGAGCGGTACTCAGCGCAGGCTGCGCGTAGGTCTGAAAGTGCAGACCTGCACACGCGCAAATCCGCGTGCGCAGATCCGCGTGCAACCGCCTAGTAAGGAACCTTCCACATATACGTGCGAGTCATATAGTCTTTGCCAGTTGCTTTTGAGAGTTCTCTCATAAAGACGTTGTTTAATATTGGCGAGAAAAGAACATGATTGAAGTACTCTGCTACATCTTCAGATAGCTGAGTAATGCCTAAATCTACAGCATCTAGCACAAAGGTTTTCTCGGCAGCATACGTTGAAAGAAAATTAACTGCGCGCATATCAGCTGGCCTACAACGTCCATAAGAAACGAGCTGGAAAATAGGATCTTCGTTTACAAGCACTTCAAAAGGACCATGGAAGAACTCACATGAATTAATTGTTGGCGAGCTTTTTTGAAGCATCTCTTCAATATTGCAGATGGAAAATATATAGGCCGATCCATAGGCAGGTCCGGAGCCCATAACATAAATAGTTGGAGCATCTTTCACTGATTGAGCCCAAGTCTGTGCAATTGGAGTTGTGCGAACAACTGCCTCTCTATAAAGAGAATCGACCTGGTCAAAAGCCATTTCCATCTCATTCATACGAGCATAGCCTTCAGTTTGATTTACTAAGTTGGCAGCAATCAAGAGGCCGACGCTTGAATTTACTCTCTCAGTTTTACTTTCATCGAGAGCGATAGACTCGTATTTGATTTTCTGATCACATACCTCGGTTAACTGCGATTCCTCAACATAAATCGCAATTACATAAGCACCGTGGTCTTTTGCAATACGCGCAGCTTCACAAGTTTCTTTGGTTCCTCGCATCGAGCAAACGATACAAATTGTTGACTCTCCAAGCGTGGCTGGTGGAGCAAATACAAACTCGTTGCTGGTATGCATGCGAGAAGAAAGAACTGTTGCTTCGTGAGTCATAAAGTAGTCCGCTGGATAAAATCCACCATAAGAACCACCAGCGGCAATCCATTCAACGTGCTTAAAATCATGCTCTGAAATCGCCTTAGCGACTGCTTGCTTTACCTCGTCTTGAATCTTCATGTAACACTCCCTTTGCCAAAATCGAGCTTGATTGCCTTTTCCAAGCGCGTGCATAATTAGTACGTAACGTTATAGATGTTTATATTCTTTTAAGCAAGAAAATTCAAGAAGATGATTTTGGTTAGTCGGCAAATGGCTTAATGGTGCTTTTCAAAAAAACAGCTAGACAGTAATAAAGATAGGGAATAGGAAATTCGCCTGGAAAGTGCGCTATGTCTGAGCTATTTGCCGGTTTTTCTCGCTAAGTCTGAGCGATTTGCCTGTTTTTCTCGCCATGTCTGAGTACTTCTACTCAGACTAAGTGAGCATTTCAGGCTCATGAATCCGGCATAATTGCTTTATCTTTCTCGCGCCTGATTTCATCAAAGAATCTGTAAATTCTGCCTAAAAACGTTAAAGAATCTGTGGATTTGCCTGATTTTGTAAAAGAATCGGTGGCTCAAATACAGATTCTTTGCACATTTCAGGCGGGTTTTGAAGTGTATCTGGTCATGAGTCGCCTCCCCGCCGTAGAATTGTTATAGTTTCGGTGCTGAAGTCCATGGGAGGCGTGAGTGGTTGAGTCTTTCAAACTATTCGTTCGGACCTACACGTATTGGGTAGGGCTCATCCTCGGCTTTGCGATAGTGCCCGGTTCCCTGCTCTTCATCGGTGGAGTCGCCCCGGTGAGCACCCCATTGTGGCTTGCCCCTCTAGCAGGACTGCTATTTTTTATCATTGATAGGCCATCAACATGGGAGACGCCGCTCTGTCGAGCATTACTGATCCGCGTATTGGGTACAGGGGTTGCGGCCATCGCGTTAGTCGCTTTTGATGCAGTTGCTTCCACCCAGTATGGATCTCAACATTGGAGTGAGACGCTCCTATCTCTCGGTCTCGGCTGGATTGCCTTCACGGTCATGGCAGGACGGATGCTCATGAGGAGCTCAGCCCGATTTGCCACGCCTACTTTCACGAACAGGGATGCGATCCGTACGTACACGACATGGATTGGAATCTGCTTCGGGATTTTCTATATCCCCGCCACGGGGCTCGCCGCAGCTGGCACTCTTTTGATGGTATTTCCACTTTATGGAGCGTTTCTCACCGGCCTGGTTCTTTTGATTGTTGACCCGCCACAACGATGGCCACAACGGAGAGTGAGAGCACTGTGGACACGACTCTTGTCAAGCGGGGCAGCAGCATTACTACTTGCTGTCACGAACTCGTTCTATCGCAGTACTGACACACACGAGATTTTCGTTGGGGACTGGCTGGGAAACCTGCTCTTCTGCGTAGGCGCTTGGGCACTTTATGCCGCAGTGGCTGGGGCCGCGTATCTTATGCGTGGCCCCAGCCACGAAGCAGATGACAACCTCAGTAAATGAATTCAGCTAGAGCTTGACATGCTTCCTTCTTGGTTTCTTCGCTAGGCTCAACGCCCGAGTAGCCGTATGCTCCATTGGAACCGTCTGTGAGAAGACCAACGTATATGTCATTCAATGGGCCATCAATTTGTAGTTGTTCGGCAGATCATTGGGGATGGTCAAACCTTGAAGTCCGCTGTAATTCTAAAGCCCTTCTCGCCATATGACGAGAAGGGCTTTGCTTTTATTTACCACTAACTTTTATAAAGCAAGCTCCATCACTTAAAGATTATCTTTGGATTTCTTATCCTGCTCACTCTTTCTTTTCTCAAGAGCTTTTAAAAGTTCGTCTCGAGTTCTTACTAAGTATTTATGACATTTCTTTTGTATTTTTAACATTTGACGAGGGCTAATCTCATCTTTTTTAGTTTCTGAATCTTGCCCCTTTTCATCAGTCGACTCATTGCCCAAAGATTCTA